>Ga0137306_100703_pt1 | contig 42364 bp, 48 predicted proteins | sample Inofroosms_March_FD_97187 | JGI IMG/M metagenome (GOLD analysis project Ga0137306, IMG submission 97187) | Mouse cecal microbial communities from Vienna, Austria - N-Acetylneuraminic and N-Acetylglucosamine D2O microcosms_March | ecosystem: Host-associated > Mammals > Digestive system > Large...
CAATTATGAAAAGGAGAACCTTTTTCCATGATCCATACATTTAAGACTGAACTGACGGAATCCTGGCACGCTTTTACCTCCTATCTGCGGCAGGAAAAAGGCCTGTGCCGGTTTACTGCCCTGGCCATCCTGTTTCTTTACGGGATCCGTCTGACCCAGGGAGATCTCTTTGTGGACAGCGACATCATGCTCACGGAACCGGAAGGCCTTATGTTTTCCTGGTACGGACACCAGAGATTCGGCCTCATCGTAACAAAAAAACTTTTTTCTCTGGTCCGCCTTCTTCCCTTTCAGGCCAACGCCCTGTTTCTTCTCACCATGTATATCCTGGTCCTTGGCATCTGCTTCTGCTTTTTTCAATGGAGCGGAGGGGATAAGTCCTGCCGAAAAGGGGCCTTTCTCTTTGCCGGGCTGTTTCTGAGCGCCCCCTGTTTTGCCGAACAGTTTAATTTTGTCCTTCAGGCCTTTGAGAGCGCTGCCGCCATGTTCTTCTGCGTCATCGCCGCCTACTGCAGCGGCAGATGGATCTATGAGAAAAAAAACATTCTCTGGGCTCTCCCTGCTGTCGCCTTCATGACCTGGGCCTTCGGTTCCTATCAGGCATATCCTGCCTTTTATATCGCTGTCGTCCTGATCTCCTATATCACCGTGTATATCTGTCAGAAAGAAATCTGCGGCTTCCGGGAAGGGCTTAGGCATGCAGGTCTGTTTCTGGCAGGATTTTTCTCCTCCCGGTTCTGCTCGGCCTTCCTGTGTAAACTGCAGGGAGCCAGTTCCGGCTATGTAGATGCCATGTTCTGGTGGGGTGTGAAGGATCTGGACACCTGTCTGGGCAGTATCCGCGAAGATGTTTTCCGTATCTACCGCGGCACATGGCCTCTGTTTTTCAGCAAATGGTTTCTTCCCGCCTCCCTGACAGCCACTGCCCTGGCTCTTTTTCTCGGCTGGAGGCGCAGAAGCAGAAAATTTCCCTGTTTTCTCCTGGCACTGGCCCTTTTATGGATCTCTCCCATTCTCATCACACTGATCACCGCCATGCCTCAGCCTATCCGGGGCCAGATGACTTATCCTCTGGTTTACGGCTGGTATATGATGTTTCTCTATACGGCTCTGGCCTCCCTGTCCGTCCGGCAGCCGGCCTGGCTCTTTCTCAAAAAAACAGCCTGCATCACGGCTGCGGCGGCCTGTGCCGTACTGGGATGGCGCCAGGGCATCGCCATGTGCCAGCTGTGGGAGACTGCCCATGAACAGTATGTATCTGACACCCTGACAGCCAACCGCATGTATCTGGATATCTGCCGCGCGGCAGACAGAAGCGATATGGAAAACTGTAAGGTCGTATTTGTAGGGACCAGGGAAACACAGCTGGGCGGAACGCCTCTCACCGGTGATGTTATCGGCCACTCTTTCTTTGAGTGGGATGCCTCCGGCCCTGTGGGCGTAAGCAGCAGAGTCAATGTCTTTTTCAAAACTCTTGGCCTGTACATGGCCCTGCCCGGACAGGAGGATTATGAGAAAGCCGTGAACAGGTGCAAAGACAGGCCTCTGTGGCCTGCCTCAGATTCCGTCTTTCTCCTGGATCCGGATACGGTAGTCGTAAAATTATCCGAGGCGGAGTAGTCTGCCGCCCGGCATGTCAGGGGAGTCTGATCAGCTCCCCTCCCAGGGCTTCTACATCTTCCTCCTGATGAGTGGACAGAACCACCAGCTTTCCTTCTGTTTTTTCTTTTATATAGCGGATCACTTCCTGCCGGGTATCTCCGTCAAGACCTGTAAAAGGCTCATCCATGAGCAGGATCTGACCCGAAGCCAGGATCGCGCGGCAGATAGCGGTCCTCCGTTTCATGCCGCCGCTGAGGGTACAGACCGGTCTGCCCACAGACTCCTCAGGCAGAAGACGGCACAGCTCCCTTCTGGCCGTGTCTCTGGTCACATGGGGCGCTGCAGTCATCATCACGTTGTCCAGAGGGGTGTAGGCCTCGCACAGCCGGTCTTCCTGGAACACCACTGCCAGACGCTTCCCCTCCAGCCCCCGGATCTCACCTGAATCAGCCGTCTCCAGCCCCATGAGGATACGCATGAGAGTCGTCTTTCCCCCGCCGGAAGGCGCCATAAGGCAATAGGTCTTTCCCTCCTCCAGGGTCAGATTGATCCCTTCCAGGACTCTCAGATCCTGAAAAGATTTGGTCAGGTCATGAATCTCCACCATCGCAGGCTCCTCCTTTCGGCACCAGACAGGACAAAAGCTTCAGTACCGCTCTTTCAAACAGCGCGCTGACAAGGATGATCACCAGTGTCCATGCCATCAGTCCGGCTGTATCCAGATAGATCTTGGACATGTAAAGCTTCTCCCCGACAGAGTGCCCCGGAACGCCGATGACCTCGGCCGCCACTCCTGATTTCCAGCTCATCCCCAGTGCGATCCTGCATCCGCTTTTCAGATAGGGGATGAGAGCCGGGACATAGATGTACCGGATCCGCTTCCAGGGAGTCATGTTAAACACCTGGGCCATTTCCAGAAGCTTATGGTCCGTGCTCTGCAGGCCTGCCGCCGTATTCACATAGATGATGGGAAGTACTACGAGAAGCGCGATGAGAACAGACAGGTTGGCCGATCCCGCCCAGATCAGGGCCAGGATCACAAAGGAAGCCACCGGTACTGATTTCAGCAGCACCATCAGCGGCTCCAGCAGTTCTCTGAAAATCGGGAAACGGTATCCGGCGGTTCCCAGGCCCACCCCCATGGCAAAGGCAGCCCCGAATCCCAGGGTGATCTTTCCGAAGGAAAAGCCGACGGAACGCCAGAACTCTCCCGTGGGGAGAAGACGGCCCAGGGCCCCTATAGTATCCCAGGGCCCTGCCATCAGAATATCGTTGTCGACAGCCATGGCCGCCAGCTGCCAGATCATGACCCAGAAGAGGGCGAACAGCAGCCTGCGGCCTGTTTTTTTACTGTAATGTCTCATATCCGTCTCCCGGAGCGGCGCACTCTGCCCGCCCTGTTGATCTCATCGACCCGAATAATAGAACTCATCATCAGGGAGCTGTCCGCCTACTGATGACGGATCCTGATCATAAAGGACCTGCAGATATCCGGAAAGCTTCTCTTCCATCTCTTCTCCGTCTATACAGACAATGCTGCAGTAAGGCATGGCCTTCTGGGCAACGGGGGCCTTTTCGATGATCCCTGCCTCAGCCACCAGCTGCGCCGCCTCCTCTACATGTTCATTGGCAAACTCAGCAGATTCCCCGTGTTCTTCCATAAATACTTTTACAGCCTCCGCCTTTGCAGGATCCTCCAGCAGTTCTTTCCTGCATACGGTCACTCCCGTCACCAGGCTTCCGCCGTCTTCTGTCTGAACCTTATCCCACTCCTCGGTCAGGTCCAGGACCATCTTCAGATTTTCGTTCTGGGCCATGGCCACCGTGACAAAGGGCTGGGGAAGAAGGCCGATGGCGTCGGACTGCTCTTTCAGGATAGCGGCCACCTCTGCTGCCTCGGATTTATATTCGATCGCCACATCCCCGTCTTCCAGGCCGTTCTGAGACAGAAGGTAATGGAAGGCGTAGTCCGGAGTGGTGCCCTTTCCCGTCATATATACGGTCTTTCCCTTCAGATCGGATACGGACTGAATGGAATCGTCGGCAGCCACTACATAGAGGACCCCCAGAGTGTTGATGTTCAGTACCCGGATATCCTGTTTGGTCTTCTGGTACAGAATACTGGCCATGTTGGCAGGCACCAGGGCAATGTCCACATCACCGGACACGACCTTTCCCACCAGCTCGTCGGCAGCCGTCACCATGGTAAACTCATAAGAACCTTTGGACTCCCCTTTGGATGACTTGTCCATGAGAGATACCAGACCCATGGTGGTGGGGCCTTTCATGGATCCTACCCGCAGGGTCACGGAAGCTCCCGGCGCCTCCTGGCTGACCTGAGCAGCGTCTCCGGACTCTGAAGACGGCGCTTCTGTCCCCTTTGTCTCCTGGGGGGCGGTTTCGGCCATGGTAGTCTCCACAGCTGTTGCAGCCTCCGTGGTGCTGTTTTCCTGACCGGATGATGAGCAGCCTGTCAGTGCGGCTGCGGTTATGGCACAGGCCATAACCATAGATAATACCTTTTTCATGATTCTTTCCTCTCTTTTTCTTCCCCGTCAGTATTCTTCCGGGTTAGTGTCAGGCCCTGCCCGAAGGCAAAAAACCTGCGCAGACAGTATAACACTTTTGGGTGTCATCTGTCCAGTAGTACCTGCTGCCAGAATCAGAAATCAGGGCCCGCCTTTCATATCATTTCCCTCCTATTTCGGGCCAAAGACCCTCTGAAAACGCAAAAAGCCCGATAAATACGGCATTTTACCGCATTTATCAGGTTTTTCAAGCTGGGCCAGCTGGATTCGAACCAGCGAAGTGCAGGAGTCAAAGTCCTGTGCCTTACCGCTTGGCGATGGCCCAAGGTTATACAAAGTTACAGATACTGCTTTATAGTATCACAGTTTTTTCCTGTTTGCAAGAGAAACTCATCCTGATCTCAGGGCTTTTATCTGCAGGATGAGATTTCCCGTGAAACAACAAAGAGTCCGGCCCGCCGGACTCTCGCGCCGGAGCGCGGTTGCAGCAGCAACCATCTTCCTTATGCGCGTAGTGCGCACCCCCGGAGGGTTTTATTCCATAGGACGCACTTTCCTATAGAACAAAATACTCACCGGAATCTATCCGGTGAGCTGCCAAAAAAGGGTGGATAAAGGGATTCGAACCCTTGGCCTCCAGAGCCACAATCTGGCGCGCTAACCAGCTGCGCTATACCCACCATAATTTATTTAAGACGAGCCTGAAGGGATTCGAACCCCCGACCCACGGCTTAGAAGGCCGTTGCTCTATCCAGCTGAGCTACAGACTCGTAAGCGGGTGATGGGAATCGAACCCACGTATCCAGCTTGGAAGGCTGGTGTTCTACCATTGAACTACACCCGCAGAATTTTTCTTCACGCTCAGTCGGGGTGACAGGATTCGAACCTGCGACTTCCTGGTCCCAAACCAGGCGCTCTAGCCAAACTGAGCCACACCCCGAATATGCACAAAAAAGTGCTCTTCGAAACGCAAGGATTATTATATCCTAATCATCTTTTTCTGTCAACTACTTTTTTGCACATTCTTCCATTTTCTTTTTCCCTCTCAGGGGCTACAGAAACCTCTGATCATAGGTCATGGTCCCGTCCTCATCCATCGTGATCACCATATAGGAGGGCCTGTGGCCTTCCTGCCGGGGATAAGACAGACTTCCCGGATTCAGGATTGTGACGCCGTCGATCTTGTCCAGGAAAGGCCTGTGGGTATGGCCGTACATGGCGATATCGCAGCCTCTGCTCCTGGCCTCATCCGCCAGACCTTCCGGTCCCATGGATACGCCGTAGTAATGGCCGTGAGTCAGGAGGGCTCTGTGAGGTCCCAGATCGATCTCCAGCTCTCTCTCCAGCCGGGAAAAGAAATCATTGTTTCCCATGACCATGGCCATCATACAGCCGGCTCCGGCCCACTCCGGGATCCGGTTCTCGCTTCCTTCCGCATCTCCCAGATGGATCAGTATATCCATGGGCTTCTCTTCCTCGATCACCAGCTTCAGATTGTCATCCTTCCGATGGGTATCACTGACTACCAGGATCTTCATTGATCTTCCTCCCCGCACAGATTTTTTAATTTCTGTTTCATGGCTTCCAGAGCCTTCCCTCTGTGGCTGATCTCGTTTTTCTTCTCAATGGGGATCTCAGCCGATGTGACGCCGTATTCCGGCAGATAAAAAATGGGATCATATCCAAATCCTCCCGTGCCTGCCGGTTCATGGGCGATGAGGCCCTCCACCACGCCCTCTGTGTGGATGACGCTTCCGTCGGGGAGCACCGCCGCGATAGAGCTGACAAACCTGGCCGTGCGCTCCTCTTCTCCGGCTTCTGCCACCCGGTCGATGATGACCCGGTTCTTTATCTCGTAAGAAGTCTCCTCCCCCAGATAGCGGGCCGAGTAGATGCCCGGCTCTCCTCCCAGATAATCCACCACCAGCCCGGAATCGTCAGCCAGCACGATATCCCCTGTCTGCCTCCACACTTCCCTGGCCTTGATCTCCGCGTTTTCCGCAAATGTGCTGCCGTTCTCTTCCACGTCGCAGGAGGCGCCTGCTTCCTTCATGGACAGAACCTCCATCCCCAGATCTGCCAGGATCAGACGCACCTCCCGCATTTTTCCTTCGTTTCCTGTCGCAAATATAATCCTGTGTCCCATATCTTATCCTCTCACCTCACGTTTATCTGTGTATGCCTTCAGGCACAGATTGCACTGATGATGTTCCTCCAGCGATTCCCAGTTTATGCCGTCGGCACTGACATAACCTTCTCCGTCTGTCACATCTGCCGCCTCCGTAGCGTGGTCTGCCCGGAATTCCACTGCCAGAGGATGGATGGCTCCCGGTGTCTCTGCTTCCAGGATCACCGCAAAACGCTCCCCCGGCTCCAGAGGAACCGGCACCTCCAGAGGAACCGTATAAAATCCGCTGTATCTCATGGTTCCCCGAGCCACTTCTCTCTTCTGTTCCGGATCCGGTTCCCCGTCTGCAGGGCGGCACAGCCAGATCCTGTAGGATGTATTTTCTCCCACAGCGTAAAATCCCACTGCTCTCAGAAGTTCCTCGTCTTCTGCCTCATAGATATTGGCGCCGAAGGCTTTCTCTGATCCGTATCCTACCTGGCCCACCCAGCCGCACAGATCGCTCTGGTAGATCTGATCGTAATTATCTGCCGCCTCGATGCCTGTATAGACCAGGTTTCTGCTTCCGATGTTGGCATCATAGTAGGAAACATAGAAATATCCCCTGTCTCCGAACGCTTCTCCCCAGCTGCTGACACATAGGAATGCGCCGTCTCCTTCCACCTCTGTCCGGAAATTTTCTTTTGGATACCGGTCATCCCAGCCTACGATCACCACATCATGGTTGGGCGGTTCCTCTCCCTCATAACAGTAGGCCCCTGTTTCTTCATCATAATAGGCCGAACGGCTCCGGTAATCCGTTATGGAAGTATAGAGAGAACTCTGGACTCCGCCGCGGAAAAACACCGCCCTCTTTATGGCCCTGTAATCTCCCGGAGGCAGGATCTGGATCTCCTGAACATGGACTGCGGGTTTCAGTCCCTCCGGGGAAATCCCGTCTCCGTAAGGGTCCTCTTCCTCCAGCACAGGTCCCTGCCAGCCCAGCACATAGGCCATGGACATGATGTACTCTCCGCCTTCCTCCTGGTCCAGGGAAAAGCCGTTGTTCAGAGACATATGGTCCGCGGAAAATTCCCGGCAGATCTCCGGTTTAAGAGCCGTCTCCATAGCCGTCACGGAGGCAAAGGACCAGCAGGTGCCGAAATTTCCCTGATCCCTCACTCTGGTATGGCGGCCCGTCTGTCTGTAGTCATAGGCTGTGGGGAGTTTCTTCCTTCCTGCTTCTGGCCCGGCATCCTTCAGCCGGATCCGCAGGCTTCCCAGAGGAAGATCCATGATATATCCGAACTCCCTGCACACGGTCCCCAGAGGAAGATACGCTTCCTCTTCCGACTTTCTTCCCCGGCCTCTGAGGGATTCCCCGAAATTCTCTCCCGTGTCTTCTCTGCTCTCCCGTTTCAGTTCCAGCAGGCGGTCCCCCTGCTGCAGCACTACTCTGGAATCCGGATATTCCAGCACACAGATCTCCAGTTCCTGCTCCAGCAGACCGGCCGGCACCAGGACCTCCAGGGAACCGTCCCCTGCCGGAAAGGCTTTCCACAGTTTCCCCTCAGTCTCCACAAAAAGCTGCTCCGGCTCCCTAAGCTGCCTCTGCTCCATGGGACGCGGCCGGTATTTTTCCGACTCCGGGGCCCTGCTTCTTTCCGCCTGCCCGGGTCCCCGGACTGAGGCCAGTGTCAGACACGCCGCCAGTACGATCCCGTATGAGGCCGTCATGAAGTCTGGCCCTGAGCCCGTTTCCTCGCCGGCGGTTTCGGCCCCTGGAACTGGTAGAAGTAAGTCTTCATCATACCGTTGTAGATCTTCCTGTTTTTGTCCGCTTTTCTCCCCATATATTTCTCCGCCTCTTCATAAGCCGTGATCAGGTAAGCCGACCAGGAATCCAGAGCCTGAAACCGCTCCCCCAGTTCCCGGTACAGAGCCGGCAGATTTTCTTTATCTTCAATCCTCTCTCCATAGGGGGGATTGGTAATGATAAAACCATATTTTTTCGGATGGCTCAGGGCGCTTACGGGCCTCTGCTGAAAATGAATCATATGCCCCACTCCTGCCGCCTCCGCGTTAGCCCGGGCCGCCTTTACGATGTCTCCGTCAATATCATAGCCCTGGATGTCTGTCTCCCCTTTGTTGTCGATCAGATCGCGGGCTTCATCTACAGCCTCATACCAGCATTTTCTGGGGATCAGGTTGGTCCAGTTCTCTGCCAGGAAAGACCGGTTCATACCGGGGGCTATATTGGCTGCCATCATGGCTGCCTCTATGGGAAATGTCCCGCTTCCACAGAAAGGATCTACCAGAATCCGTTCTTTCCTCCACGGAGTCAGGAGAATGAGGGCCGCTGCCAGAGTCTCTGTAATGGGAGCCTTGCTGGTAAGGGTCCTGTATCCTCTCCTGTGAAGGGAATCTCCAGATGTATCGATGCCTACGGTCACCTGGTCCTTATGGAGAAAGACTCTCAGAGGATACCTGTGCCCTGTCTCAGGAAGCACCTCGCATCCACAGGCCGCCTTCATCCTCTCTACCATAGCCTTTTTCATGATCTTCTGGATATCCGACGGACTGAACAGCTTACTCCTGATGGAGGAAGCTTTGGCTACCCAGAACCTGCCGTCTCTGGGGATCAGTTCTTCCCAGGGGATCCCTCTGGTTCCCTGAAACAGCTCCTCAAAAGTCTCTGCCCGAAAACTTCCGGCCTTCAAAAGCACTCTCTCCCCGGTGCGCAGAAACACATTGGCCCTGCAGACAGCCTCCTCGTCTCCCAGAAATGTAACTCTCCCATCCTCCACCTGGACAATATCATATCCCAGATCTGTAATCTCTTTTTTCAGCACTGCCTCCAGTCCGAAATGGCAGGGCACGATCAGTTCATATCTCCCCTTCACCGGCATCTCCTTTATATCAGGCCCCTTACAGGCCGATCTCCTTCACGATTCCGCCTTCAAAATCAAAGATGGTAAATCTGTCCCCATCCAGAATCCCGTAACTGTTGGGATTCCCATCCTTGGGCAGAGAGACGGATCCCGGATTCAGCAGATAACAGGATCCCATAGTCTCAGCCACCGGAAGGTGGGTATGGCCGTGGATCAGGATGTCTCCCGTCTTCATAGGCGGAAGAGCTTCCTTATGGTACACATGGCCGTGGGTGGCGTAGATGGTCTTCCCGTTCAGTGCCAGCAGAGCATAATCCGCCATCATGGGGAATTCCAGCACCATCTGGTCCACCTCGGAATCACAGTTGCCTCTCACTGCATAGATCTGATCCTGATACCTGTTGAGCATGGCCAGGACCTGTTTGGGGTCATATTCTGCAGGAAGATCATTGCGGGGGCCGTGATAGAGAAGATCTCCCAGCAGTATCAGCCGGACAGCCCCCTGACTCTCATATGCTTCCAGCATCTTCCTGCAATAACAGGCCGATCCGTGAATATCAGATGCAAACATATATTTCATTGGTTTTCCTCCCGGACGCCAAGGTCCCTGTTTATGGTCAGTACTATTTTAAAACCATTGCGTGGCATCTGTCAACCGGTTCCGTCCTGCCTCACAAAAAACTGACCATGGAAGTTCCCCGGTATGCAGCCAGGCCTCCTGCCGTATTTACCACCGGATATCCCCTGGTCGACAAATGGTTGCAGGCCAGCATACTCTGGCTCCCTCTGGTGCAGTAAAACACCATGGGCACATCAGGGCAGTGGTCCGGGACCCCTTCCTCCGCCATGTCCTCCAGCTCTTCATAAGGAATATTTACTGCTCCCTTTAAATGGGAATATGCATAAGACTTCCGGTCTCTCAGATCGATCAGCTCCATAGGTTTCCCGCACAGGATCCAGCATTCCAGCTCTCTCATACTGATAGTCGGATAATTCATAACCAGTCACCTGTCTCTATTCGTCACTATCAGTATATGTAAAATGTAAAAAGCCGTCCCATAATCTACGGGACGGCCCTGTGCCTGACTGATGTCAGACAGTCTCGCCTTAGCGCTGATTGCTGTTCTGGCTGCTGTTCTGACTTTTATTCTGGCTGCTGTTGCGGCTGCTGTTCTGGCTCTTGTTCTGATTGTTATTCTGGCTGTTGTTCTGATTGCTGTTCTGGCTGCCGCTGTTGTGGCAGTTTCTGGATTCTTCCATATCATTGTAATTGTTCTTTGCCATGGTAGATACCTCCTGAAAAATGAATTTTTGTTACAGGAGTAGTATGGCTGTCTTCGGCTGATTTATACCTGAAAAAATAATTCCTTATTAATCGCCTAAAACATTTTTAATTCTGGCAGGTGCCCTGTAGTTCCACGGCGATACCTTGATCCCTGTCTTGTAGGTGGACGCGTGAACGATCTGCCCGTTACCGATATACATGGCCACATGATTGATCCGGCTGCCGTTGCCATAGAAGATCAGATCTCCCGGCCTCATCTGCTCCGCGCTCACGTCTGTCCCCTGCTGGGACTGGGCGCCGGAGCTGCGGTCGATGGAAACGCCTGCCCCGTACTGCATCACGTATCTGGTGAAACCGGAACAGTCCACTCCGCTGTGGGGATCATTGCCTCCGGCCCGATATCTTCCTCCGAGAAACTGAAGCGCAAAATTTACCAGTTCCTGTCTCCGGCTGCTGGAGATATCCGCCTGCCGCTGGATCTCGGCGGCCGCTGCCGCCTCGCTGGCCTCCAGCTCCGCCTTCTCCACAACGGAGATCCCCTCATCCTTCACGGAGAGATATCCTGACCCGCTGCCTACCTGGATCTCCATCCAGCCGTCGCCCTCGTCGGAAAGTATGACATAGTTCTCACCCTCACAGGCCTCTTTCAGGATATCATAGGAATCCATGGACACATATACGGGATGAACTCCTTCCTCCACAGTGACTATGTAATCTCCCATGCTGAAAGCCGGGCCGCTTAACTCTCCGATCTCTGCTCTTGCCTCTCCGGCACCGCTCCATAACATGGCGCCGCATAAAAGCAGGGTACAGATTCCATATCTAAATGATCTATTTCTCATATCTTTCATCTCCTCATAGGTATCTCAGGTTTCCAGTTTGTTACAAAAATGTTAACTTTATTAAATATTATATTTCATATCTGTTACTTTGTCAAGCAAAAACAGCTTCGAAACTGTTACAAATCAGTTTCAAAGCTGTTTTTCACACAATTCTATAAAGTTTTATACCCGGATACCCGCTAACGCCTGCTGCCCCGGAATATGGTTATGATCAGCCAGATCACAAGAAGAGGAAGCACTAAGGGGGCCAGAAGAGCAAAAATCCCTCCGACGATCATGATCACCAGATAAATAATCCCGAACACGATGAGAGCCAGCAGCAGTTTCCAGTACCATTTGTCCAGACGGATGATGTGGAAGGGGGATGTATCCCCGTAAAGCTCTTCTTCCCGGGTCTGATTCCGGTCATACCCGTAATCCCGTCCGCTCTCATAGACTGTACCCCCGGCTCCGTCCGTAGTGTCCTCAATGGTCCTGGCGATGAGCCTGGGGTCCCCGATCTCTCCGATGACTTCCTCCTCCGTCCGGCCCTTGCCGACCTCTTCTGTAATATATCTGTCATAATATCGTATATGTTCCTCTACCACTCCCGGCGGTACGTCTCCCGTCAGCGCTCTGCGCAGGGTGTCGAGAAATTCCTGTTTTCGCATACGGTTCCTCCCTTAAATCATTTTCTCTTTCAGAATTCCGTTCCGGTAGACCTTCACCAGTTCCTTCAGGTCTTCGATCCTTTCCGTCAGTTCCCCGCCCAGATCCGTGTCTCCCACCATGATTCTCCGTTTCATCTTCTCCACGATGGTCACCTTCGGCGTATTCTCCTTTCCGGGACAGAAAGGTTTATGCTCCGCCAGGGCCAGGTGTCTGGAATTGTGGATCAGAGTATATCCGGCGATACCGGTTTTGCTCTGATAAGCCTTGGACAGGCCTCCGTCTATAATATACAGCTTTCCGCCTGCCTTTACCGGAGTCTCTCCATCCTTGATCTTTACGGGCACATGTCCGTTGATAATATGGGAATTGACAGTGGGGAGACCGAACTCCTCCAGGATCCTGTCGCAGTACTCCTCGTTAACGCTCAGCTGGTAATAAGGATTCATGGTTTCCTTATGAGTATGCTTCTCTGCAATAAAATAATGCTCAAATGTGGTCATTTTATCCTTGCCGTAGACCGGGGATTTGGCTCCGCACCACAGATACCACATAAAATCTCTGGCCGTCTCCTTGTCGGGACTGCTCTCCGGCAGAAAATAGGCGCTCTGCACGGTCTTATCGATCATATCCATCAGTCCCCTGCCTTTATAAGGAACGCCGGAAAATTCCAGCTCCTCAAAGCTTCCGTCTTTTTTCATGGGAATACAGCCGTGGTACAGAAGATTCTGATTATATGATTTGTACATGGCCCCATGGGAGTACAGAAATTTCACGTGCTTGTGAAGAAGCTGACTGTGTTTAAAGGACAGACACAGAGTATGGATAAGATCTTCCTCCTCCGGGGTCAGCTTCAGAGGATCTTTGGGATCCACCGTAGGAAACGCCATGTCCAGCATCTCATATGTCTTTCCCTCTACCGTAACGGTTCCTTTTTGAAAATCCACCTGTTCCAGAAGGCGCCTGCCATCCATCTGATATTCCGGATGGCGACGGATAATCTGCCCCTCGATCTTAAACTGCATCACAGCCACGGCCTTGTGCATCTTGGCCACCAGTCCCGGATCCACCACGTCATAAATATTCTCATCCAGGATGTGGGGCACAAATCTGGCGCAGGGATCGTTCTTGTATACACTGGCCGCGAACATGGACAGGGGGCGCAGATTGATGCCGTAGCCGTCTTCCAGCACGTCAAAACTGTTATAGCTGATGGCGATCCGGAGCACATTGCAGATACAGGCCAGATTGCCTGTGGCTGCTCCCATCCAGGAGATATCGTGGTTGCCCCACTGGATATCCACATCGTGAAACTGCATCAGCTCATTCATGATCAGATCCGCCCTGGGGCCTCTGTCGAAAATATCTCCTATGATATGGAGGCTGTCAATGGTCAGATTCTGGATCAGACGGCACAGGGCGATAATAAACTTGTCCCCGATCTCAATATCGATGATGGAGCGGATGATCTCGCTGTAATATATTTTTTTGTTCTTTCCATTATAATCTACATGGAGAAGTTCATCCAGAATATAAGCAAACTCTGCAGGAAGTTTTTTGCGCACCTTGGATCTGGTGTATTTGGAAGATACCGCCTTGCAGATCTCCACCAGGCGGAAAATGTTGATCCTCTTCCACTCATCATTGGCCTGGCCTTCCTGAGACAGCTGGTGTATCACCTTCTCCGGATAATAGATCAGATTGGCCAGCTTCTCCTGGTCTTCTTCCGGAATCACATATCCGAAGGTCTCCTTAATCTTCTCCCGGATAATTCCGGAAGAGCTTCTGAGCAGATGGATAAACGCCTCATGTTCTCCGTGAAGGTCGCTGAAAAAATATTCGGTCCCTTTGGGCAGACCCTTGATCGCCGTCAGGTTGATGATCTCGCTGCTGGCCGCCTTCACCGTAGGATATTCCCTGGCCAAAAGTTTCAGGTACGCAAAATCTCTCAATGTACTTCTCCTCCTGCTCCTTGCATTTTTCTTACTAGTATAGTAGCATAAAATATGACAATTCACCAGTATTAAATAAGTACAAAAGGAGAACCATCCATGGAACAGCTTTATGTTTTCGGAACCGGCAACGCCACCGTAACCCGATGCTACAACACCTGCTTTGCCCTCAGAAATTCTCAGGGACAGTTTTTTATGATCGATGCCGGAGGAGGCAACGGCATCCTGCGGATTCTGGAGGATATGGAGGTGGATCTTGGCCGGATCCATCACGTTTTCATCACTCATGAACACACGGACCATCTTCTGGGCATCGTGTGGCTTATCCGCGTCATCGCCACCCGGATGAAAAACGGGCAGTATGAAGGAGATCTGAACATTTACTGCCATGACGGACTGCCCGATACCATCACCACTATCTGCCGCCTTACGGTACAGGGTAAATTCTTTAAGATGATCGGCGACAGGATCCACCTGATCCCTGTCCATGACGGAGAAACGGTACAGATCCTGGACTATCCTGTAACATTTTTTGATATCCACTCCACAAAAGCCCGGCAGTATGGCTTCACCGCAATACTGGAAAACGGCCGGCGCTTTACCTGCTGCGGAGACGAACCCTTCCACCCGGATTGTATGGATTATGTGAAGGGAAGCTGCTGGCTTACCCACGAAGCCTTCTGTCTCTACAGCCAGCGGGAAACGTTCAAACCTTATGAGAAACATCACAGTACCGTAAAGGATGCCTGTGAACTGGCAGAACGCCTGGGAATCTCCAATCTGATCCTGTGGCACACAGAAGACAAGAACATAAAAAAACGCCAGGAGCTTTACCTGGCAGAAGGAAAACCATATTTTTCCGGACAGCTGTATGTGCCGGAGGATCAGACAATCATTGATCTCGCATAGTGGGCGGAACATCTGTGCGGCCGCTGCGGCAGGCGCGGAAGGGCAATGGCGGCGTTACGCCGAGGGCCGCTCCTTCTCCGCGGTCTGCCGGTCCTGCGAAGTCTGCTGCTCCTGAGCAGCCTGCTGGTCCTGCGAAGTCTGCTCTCCTTCGCCTGGCTGCTGCTCCCCGGAGCCCTGCTCTTCTTCCGCAGCCTGCTGTTTCTGCGAAGTCTGCTGCTCCTGTGAGGACTGCTCTCCTTCGCTTGGCTGCTGCTCCCCGGAGCCCTGCTCTTCTTCCGCAGCCTGCTGTTTCTGCGGAATCCTCTGCTCCGAGGGTCCTCCCGGAATAGCCGGATCGACCATCTGGTATACCCGGTAATACTCCTTGGTCTCCTGATCCTTCACTGTCTCCGACCGGTTCACGGCCAGAAATTTCACCAGCTCATAGCAGTCGATCCAGATCTCGTTGTTCCCCTCTTTCTGGGACTCGTCGAAAATCAGCTGAATACCAAAGTGGAGATGAGGGTCATCGATATTGTTGGTATTCTCGGTTCGGCTGTAGCCGGTACGGCCCAGATAACCGATGACGTCCCCGGCCTGGACCACACTGCCCTCCTGCAGAGATTTGTGGTAGGGATAATTCTTCCTCAGATGGGCGTAATAATAGTACCGTTTCCCGTCAAAACTGCGGATCCCCAGACGCCAGCCTCCGTACTGATTCCAGCCTATGGCCTCCACGTATCCGGACTCGACACAGATCACGGGAGTTCCCACCTGTCCCATCATATCATGACCCAGGTGCTGCCGTTTAAAACCGTAGCTTCTGGCTGCCCCGAAATCATCATAATCCGTATAGGGATAGTTTTTCGCCACAGGAGAAAACGCCTTCAGGCCGTATTTTGTCACCCACACCGTGCCGCCTGATTCCTCTTCCCGGGGCCGGGACGGCTCTCCCTCTGACAGGGCGCTGTCCTTCCGGGCAAATTCCGGGGCCTGCTCCGCCGGAATCTCCACCTGAAACTCCCCCACCATGCCTCCCAGAACGGCGGAATATGCTTCCAGATAATAGGAATAATATTTCATGTCCCCGGTGATGTCATCCATCTTCTCCCCATCCAGGAGCCTTCCGGCGATTTTCTCCATATCCGCCGCCTGATACCTGGAAAAATCTCCGCCGTACCTGGCCCCCAGGTATGCCAGAAGTTCGATCCAGTTCAGATGAATCTGAGACTGGCAGGTGTCCACGTCATAGCGAAACGCCTTCTGCATGGCCTCCTTTGTGACCTGAAAATCCACCCATTTAATAAAATCTTTCGAGTCCTGTTTCTCTTCATGATTCTCTCCCACGATTCCGCTGGCCGGAATGCTGTCGGCGATCATGGTTCCCAATGGAGACAGCAAAATCAGAAACGCGGCCAGGAGCACACATTCCAGAGCAATCACCAGTTTTATGAGCTGAGGCGGGCGGTTGTCATTCATACGCAGATTCCTTTCCCTGACTTTTCTCCGGACAGGGCAATCCGCCGGTTCCGGACAAAGACTTATAGAAAAAGGATATGCTGTCGCAAGCCGAAATAGAATTCCGGCTTACGGTTTCTCTTTTGTCAGTTCGTAAAAAAAGATGTACTGCTGGAGCACTCCCTGAAATCCCCGGTATCTTCTTTTGGGAAATCCTCTTTTATAATGGGCGGACAAAGCCTGGCTGATATGAGTATCCACCGGAAACGCCTCCAGGTGATGGAGGGCAAAGAGACAGATACAGTCTGCCACCTTTTCTCCCACCCCAAACAGTCCCAACAGTTCCTCCCGGGCTTTTTTATAAGGCAGTTTTCGGATCCTTTCCAGATCAGTCTCTCCTGACGCCACGCTTCTGGCCGTCCGCACCACATATTTGCTGCGGTATCCCAGGTTGCAGGCCATGAGCCCGTCCTCTTCAAGACCTGCCAGTATTTCGGGGCCGGGAAATCCAAAATATTCTTTTCCCTCCTCTGTCATCCGCCTCTCCCCGTATGTCTCACAGAGATTCCGGATACAGCGGCGGATCCGCACGATGTTATTCTGCTGGGAGATCAGAAAGGAGACGATCATCTCCCACAGGTCCTGTCTCAGGATGCGGATCCCCCCTCCTGTCTCTGCCGCATGGAGAAGGTAGGTGTCCCTGGGATCGATGCGGCTGATGTAAGCGTCGTAGTCATTTTCCAGATCAAAATATCCTTTCCAGAAATACTGGAATTCTTCCGGACTGCAGTAAAGCAGGCATTCTTCTCCTTTCTGAGAAGCTCTGAGATAATGGTACCCTGCGATGATCTCATAGCTTTCTCCTTCTTCTCCGGCCTGACTTTCTGTCCGTTCCATGCGGAAACACTGGCCGGACCGGCAGATCTGGTCCAGGCTGAAGTGATCTGTGCGTATCGTTATCATGGGGTGTGTTCTCCTCTTTTAGATGGCTGCCAGATATTTCTCAAGTATGTTTTATAGAAATCTATACACAATAGCGCACAGCCTCCGCAAGTCCCTGAGCGCGGCTGTAGCCTTCGTTCATGTGGTTTACCTGCGCATCCGGGTTGAGCGGAAGTTTCCCCACAAAGCGTGGCGGAATCTCTATCATCGCCTTGTTGATCATCACCGCCACAGAATTCAGATCATGAGCATGAGCCTTCAAACCCAGTCGCTGTGCTTCCAGCTGAATCGCACCACCGCTGGCAAATGGGGCTAAAAGCTCCAGCGGATTCCCATTTGTAGATTTCATAATTTCCTCTTTCGCAGCCAACGGCCGTCGCGCCCACCACAGGTGCAGAGTAGACGGATGACCGTGACGAATCGACTTTTCCCTTGCGGACTCCGCATTTATTTTTTCCAGAGGCAGCGCAACCTCTATCAGTTTTTTGTTGCCATATCGTTCACCTTGAAATCAATCAAAACATAGTAGCGCAGAAACCGATTATATAGAACCAGATCAATAAAAGTTTTTGTCGTTAAACGTAAATCTGCGCTGCCTTTTTTCAAAGAGGAAGCCTTTTTCCCATTTCCAGCAGAAAATCCTGCCTCTTGTTCAGCACAGCAAATTCCAGGATTCACTGATGGCCGCCTGTTCATAAAAGCTGCGTTCTTCAGGATTTTCGATTGTCATAAGGACCTGATAATGTGTCCAGCTCAGCTTAAACGGAAAGTTTTTGTGGTCAATGCTCAATTGTCCAATTGATGATTGGATAATCTTCTCGTCGCGGTCACGGTACACCAAATAAAACTTTCTCATATCGGACATGTTCTGGAAAACCCTCGCCCGTATTCTTCTGTCAGATAGCTGGAAAAGGAATCCAAAATCTTAACGCCATATTTTTCCCGATTAGCTCCCTGTTGTTCTTCCTCGACCATATATTTCTCCAGCAGAAAACTGGTATATACAGTTATGGAATTTACCAAGACACCCATAGTTCCTCTGGCGTTATCAATAAAGAGCTTTGATTTTTCAAATAAATCCGCATTCATGTCTTTAGCAAATAAATACTATTCTATAAATATGTTCTTATATAGTTCCTACCTCGGTCCCAAAAACCTATCTCCATCCAAATGTATCATATGCTCCGGCATCTCCGCTATCCAGACTTCCGTTTCCCACGCCAATGTTTCTGAAAATCTCTTATAAGTCTTAAAATCAAGAAATGCTGTTACAAAGATTTTCCCTGCTGTTACACTCTTTGTCATCTCCGATATTTCTAATATTCTTTTAGCGTCCATCGGCCCTACAGAAGTCACTGATTCAACAAAATATATCCAGCCCTTATCTTCCCTATACAAAACCACATCCGGCATCTTGTCATGTAAAGTTATTTCAAATCCCAATTCTTTCAACTTATCAACATTTTTTACCAAATCTTTCTCTATAGTATCGCCAACATACAAACATTCTGAATTTGGTGCAAAGCGTGGAGCAAATTCCTCAATTATAGCTTTCTGTAATTCATTGTGCTTACCTGTAGAAAATTGAAAATCTGCTCCATTTATACGCACTGGCATCATTGTCATTTTCTTTTTTGAATCATATATATCTACCAATTTTTCATGATATTTCAAAAATCGACTTACAGATTTCTGCCAGTCTGATGTTTGAAATACCCTTAGCATCTGCAATGTTTCTTCTGTAAGCCTATACCTATAATTAGGACTGTTTGTGGCTCTTCCATTATCCTCTACAAGTGCGGCATTGCGAAAATGATGTAATGCCTGCTTACGAAAAGTCTCCCTGCTGTTTTCCACATAAGTCGTTCCATAATATGTATTCGCAAATTGGATAATATCATGGATACGAATCCACTCATTTCCTGTATGCTTTCTAAATCAGGCACAGGCATTGCATTAATTTCTGTCGAATTTACCTGCGTTGAACCATTCAAAATCCTATAATATTCATCATAAAGAGTAGAATTAAAAATTACATATAATCCGTACACAAGGCATTCTGACATTTCCGTTATCAATCCATCTACAAAATTTATCTTATTCTGTGTGCTGATTTTCGTATACTGTGGATATTTCTTTGATAAATATACCCCACACTGCAGTCTGCGTCTTTCTTCTTTTGCAGTAAAACGCTTGACAAACAAATAATTTCGATTATCCTGCATCAATCCCTTTTGATCTGTTACCACATACTCGTGTTCTTTCTGAATAGGGAACTGCACCTCCCCTTGTTTAATATGCTGTGAATAAAAGAGTGGAATTGCACCTTCCTCTGCATTATCACGAAGTATCTCGCGATTGCGGAAATCAACTGTCAATCCCGTTTTCATCTTTAGTCCAATATCCGGCAATGTTTTATCAAATCTATGTAATCGTTCCAATACAGAAACTTCTTTTTCGTCTGTTACTAAATAAACATAATAATCATCTCCGGAAACCACGAGACTATACGGCACTGTCAACGAGGTCAGATTATCAAAATCACTATTTGACTGCGAAGAAGTAACAGTAACCTTTTCCGGCGTTTGATTTGTCTTTTCTACTTTTATTATAATTGTTTCCTGCAAGACATCTTCCTTATCAAACACCTTATTTCTCCTTACAAATAAATGAATATGCTCTAATTTCCCTTCTGTCAGAAAATACTGTCTAAACCTCTTAAAATAAGCCCCGGAAGTCCATGAACGAGGGATAATATACACCATCTCCCCCTCATTATCAAGATTAAATAATCCCATTGCCGCAAAAATGAAATATAAATTGGGAGCGCCATAACAGACCCCGGCATAGCCGTTGCTTCCGGTGCATCTTTAGGTATCTTCATATATGGGGGATTACCAATAACAAAATCATATTTCTCAGGTTCGGGATTGCCGCCCAACATATGGTTGAAGTCCAAATACTGGCTTGTAATATAATTATCTGTAATAATATTAATTCGAATATCTTTTTTTGAATTTGTTTGATAAGTATGCAGGTTTTCTCTTAACAATCCTAAAATATTGTCATCATTTTCATAACAGGCCAATTCTATCGTCTGAACAGAATCTATCCGCTCCAATCGTTCCAAAAGCGCACACGACAATATGCCTGAACCTGCTCCTGCGTCTAAAATGCGAACCTTCGACAAATTTTCAGGAATAGTATATAGTCCAGCCATAAAACGTGCTGTTTCTTTACTTGTAAAAAACTGACCATATTTTTTGCGCTCTTTTTTAGGCATATCATCAATATATATATATTTGTGCGTTCAATAATATAATCTAACATCATTTACCTTCTTCTCTATAAAACAATTATTCTGTGTCCTATTCGACGAAAATTTAACAACATTTTCTTATTCTCTTATTTTTAAGGCAATTATTTTTGAATCATCTTTCGTTTCTAATTATCAATGGGTCTGTTTCCTAAATTTCTCTAAATATCTCAATTTTCTCCTTTACAGCATTTAGTGCCTTAACTTTTGTTGTCTTTTTACATCTAAAAAAAGCACTACATTAAGGAAAAGGCAGGTTATACTTGCCTACCATTTACGCTTATATGTTTTATTATTTTACAAAACTCTTCTCCAATTTCTCCCTCTGCCCTTCCATACCGAATAAATGGACACACACTACTCTTTATTATATACACCCGAAGGCAGAGAAGCAATATGGAAATTGAGCGAAAGCACAATTCTTTACGTTTATACCATAATTGATTTTGAGAATACGTCACTTTCTTGGGGGATAGAGCGAATGATTAGAGATCGCAAGTCTTTGACGAACAGTGTTTAAAAAACTGACGCTATCCATTCCATTGTCACCTTGTTTCTGCTATAATTACATCATCAACCAACCAGGAGGTATTACCATGCTTGCCGCTTTTGAAGATTATCAGTCCATGCCCCAAAGTCTCTCTGCTCAGGACATGGCCCTGTTGCACAGAGACATCATCACCGAAGTCGGAGAGGATCCGGATGCCCTTGAACTGTATACACAACTGATCGTTGCCGCCACCAGATACATCTCTTTCCGCTCGAACTGGCTTTTATGGACCAGGGAGCAGAAGATGGAACAGGATCCGGGCCGGACTTCCTGCCACGACTCCGTCATTGTCAGGTTCAATCAGCTGGCCCGGTACCTGCAGAGTCAGGGAAAGGCGGCAGCCTGGCGCGATACACTGGGGTATGAGGAAGAAGACCGGTATTTCCGCAAAAGAATCGGTGATTTCGCCTGCTATCTCGCCTTCGTCAACAGTCTTCTGGCAAGGTGATCTTCCGGAGACCGGCCAGGACCTGCGCCATATCCGCAGCAGAAAGATCCGTCAGCCGGGTCATCAAAAAAACGGTATGCCTTCCAAAAGATTTCGGAAAACATACCGTTTTAAATAACCCGTCATTTAATAATTCTCTGCATTCACCTCAAAATAGCTCTGGGGATGATTGCATGTAGGACATACTTCCGGTGCCTTTGTCCCCACTACGATGTGCCCGCAGTTGCGGCACTCCCACACCTTTACTTCACTCTTCTCAAATACTGCAGCAGTCTCCACATTTTTCAGAAGGGCGCGGTATCTCTCCTCATGGTGCTTTTCGATGGCAGCCACCAGGCGGAACTTCTTCGCCAGCTCCGGAAATCCTTCCTTGTCGGCAGTGGCTGCGAATCCCTCGTACATATCCGTCCACTCATAGTTCTCTCCGTCTGCGGCAGCCTCCAGGTTCGCCCTGGTGTCTCCCAGCCCGTTCAGTTCCTTGAACCACATCTTGGCGTGTTCTTTCTCGTTGTCCGCAGTCTTCAGAAATAAGGCTGCGATCTGCTCATACCCTTCTTTTTTCGCCTTGGAGGCAAAATATGTATACTTGTTTCTTGCCTGAGATTCTCCGGCGAACGCCGCCTCCAGATTCTTCTCTGTCTGGGTACCTGCGTACTTATTCTTCATAACGATTTCTCCTCTCTGTGAAACAAAAGTACCTTAATCATAATTTTCCCTGCGGTTTTTGTCAAGCCTATTTTATCCCGGGATTTCTCTCCGTCCGGGACGGACTTCCGTCAGTTCCTCAGAGCCGGGTCCTCCACGTGATTAGCCTCAAACGCCGCCTGTCTGTCGATACAGGTTGCGCAGCGGCCGCAGGGACGATCTCCGCCCTCATAGCAGCTCCAGGTCAGCTCATAAGGAACCCCGAGACGCAGACCCTCTTTCACCACCTGGGCCTTGTTGCAGCTGATGAAAGGCGCTTCGATCCTCAGGGCCTTTCCGCTGCCTTCATAGACAGCCTGATTCATGCTGCTGAAAAACGCCTCGCTGCAGTCGGGATAGGCGCTGCCGGCGGCATCGTCTCTGTGGGCGCCGTAATAGATACAGCTGCAATGCAGCGACAGTGCCATGCTGGCCGCCGAGGCCAGGAAGAGACCGTTCCGAAAGGGCACATAGGTGGTCACCAAAGCCCCCGGCCGCTTTTTCAGCTGACTGTCATAGGACTCCTCCGGTATCTCCTCCCGAGAGTGGGACAGAAGGGAACAGTCGCTGTAGGCGAAGACGGGAGTGAGATCCAGTTCCACGCCCCTGAGGCCGTAATACTCCAGGATCTTCCTGGCAGCTTCCACTTCCCTTTCATGCTTCTGACCGTACACCACAGACAGGGGGATCACCTGCTCCTTCCCATACCGCTCCATGGCCAGCGCCAGACAGGTAGTGCTGTCCACACCGCCGCTGAATAACACCATAGCCTTTTCCTTCATTTTCTCCTCCCGTCTCACCTGTTGTCGACCTTCTCCGGATACAGATCATGGTGAGTCAGCCGCTCGAAAGCCACCTTCTCCCAGCATGTCCCCGGCTTGCCGTAGTTGCAGTACGGATCAATGGAGATCCCGCCCCGGGGTGTGAATTTGCCCCAGACCTCGATGTACTTCGGATCCATGAGCCGGATCAGGTCTCTCATGATGATATTCATGCAGTCCTCGTGGAAATCTCCATGGTTCCGGAAGCTGAACAGATACAGCTTCAGGGATTTGCTCTCCACCATCCGCGGACCCGGCACATAGGAGATATAGATGGTGGCAAAATCCGGCTGGCCTGTCTTGGGGCAGAGACTGGTAAACTCCGGACAGTTAAACTTAACAAAATAATCGTGATCCGGATGTTTGTTTGGAAATGTCTCCAGCACCTCCGGCGCGTAATCGGCGGGGTACCGGGTCCTCTGGTTTCCCAGAAGAGTCACGTCTTTTAATTCTTCCTGAGTTCTTCCTTCCATCATAATCTCCTCTCTTCTCCATTACGCCTTCTGCACTTTCACGTGTCTGCTTCCCGTAACCCGTTCCAGGACTCTCACCAGCAGGACTCCGCAGACTGCCGGCACAGACTGCCCGATGCACAGGCTTCCGGCCAGAGGCAGGTAGGGCAGTTTCAGCAGATAGGACAGCCACACAGAGACTCCCAGCCCCGGCACCAGCACGATGGGAAGCGCCATAAGCCAGGGATTCCAGCGTTTTCTGCGAATGCCCACAATCAGACCGGCAGTCACGATGCCCACCAGGCAGCCGCCGAACATATCCAGAATTCCCAGACCTCCGAACAGGGTATTTGCTATAAAATTGGCGAGACCAAGGGGTAAAACCAGGAACGGAAACAGGTAAGAAAGAGCATACAGAGACGTGGCAATGCGGATCTGGTATGCTCCGAAAGAAAAACCCTGAGTAAAGTACAGCACTGTCACATACAGTGCGATCACCATGGCAGAAAACGTCAGCTTCTGCACTTTGCTCATATCTTTATTCACCATATTCGTTCACCTCCAAACAGATACACAACAACTTTACAAGTTACACAGTTGTCCCTAGTTTTGTTTAACGACAGGATGGTCTCGAACTGTCAATCTCCTATTCGGAAGCAGGGCTGCTTTGCCGGCAGCCAAGGAAAGTATACGATATAATTGAAAAAAAAGCAAGTTTAAAATAGATTTCTTACGGTTCCTCACATACCTGAAAGATATAAAATTTCAGATAATAGGACGAATCCGCCGCCCACAGGATGGGATGATCCGCCGACTGGGTCCTGTATTCCACCTGGCGCAGTCTTTTATGGACTCCTGCGGCCGCCTCCCTGACGGTTCTGGCAAACAGTTCCGGATCCATGAAATGGGAGCAGGAACAGGTGGCCAGAAATCCCCCGTTTTTCACCAGCTTCATCCCTCTCAGGTTGATCTCCCGATACCCTTTGACCGCGTTCTTAATGGAATTGCGGGATTTGGTAAATGCCGGCGGATCCAGGATCACCACATCGAACTTCTCCCCCTGTCTTTCCAGATCAGGCAGCAGTTCAAAGACATCGGCACAGACGAAGCATACCCTGTCTGAGAAACCGTTAAGCTTTGCATTTTCCCTGGCCTGACGGATCCCTGTCTCCGAGGCATCTACTCCAAGGACGGAATCCGCCCCTGCTGCTGCCGCATTCAGTGCAAAAGAGCCTGTATGGGTAAAGCAGTCCAGCACTTTCTTCCCTCTGCACAGCCGCCCCACTGCCTGCCGGTTATATTTCTGATCCAGAAAAAAACCTGTCTTCTGTCCCTCTTCCACATCCACCAGATACCGGACTCCGTTTTCCACGATCTCCACCTTTGTGTCAAATGGTTCTCCGATAAAACCTTTGTACCGCTCCATCCCCTCCTGAAGGCGCACTTTGGCGTCGCTTCGCTCGTAGACACCGCGGATATGGATTCCGTCTTCCTCCAGGACCTTCCTCAGACATTCCAGAATCATCGGCTTTAAGCGGTCGATCCCCAGAGCCAGGGACTCTACCACCAGAACGTCGGAAAATTTGTCGACGACGATGCCCGGCAGAAAATCCGCTTCCCCGAAGATGATCCTGCAGCTGGAAGTATCCACGGTCTCCTTCCTGTAATTCCACGCGGCCCGGACCCTCATATCGATAAAATCCCGGTCCACGACCGCATCCTTTTTTCTGGTCATCATGCGGACCGTGATCCTGGACTTTGTGTTGATAAATCCCTGTCCCATGGGATATCCGTCAAAATCTTCCACCCGGACCATATCTCCTTCAGAGAACTCTCCCCGGATCCTGTCTATCTCATTATCATAAATCCAGGCGCCGCCTGATTTCAGACTGCGCCCCTGACCTTTTTTCAGTATGACTGTTGCTGTTTCCATCTGCTTTTCAGCCTTTCTCCTCTTCGTCTTTCTCCTGTTTACTGTCGTCTCTCCCCCGGTTCCTCCTCCACATAATGGACTCCGGAGATGATCCAGTATTTATCATACCGTCTGATGTTACTGCTGTCAAAATTCAGCTGGTACAGCCGGAATGTGACCGGCGTATCTCTGTGCTGCCACTGCTGCTCATAAGTGTACTCATAGTGCATGCCCAGCTGCTGCATCACCTCTCCGCTGTGGGGATTTTTTATGTCATGAGTAGCCGTAATATAGGGAAATCCGTCATCTCTTACCTGTGTCACCACCGCCTGGGCAGCCTCGGTTATAATTCCGTCGTTCCAGAATTCACTTCTCAGACCATAACCCAGATCAAAACTGTCGTCAATGCTCACATGGACATAGCCGATAGGTATATTGTCGCTCTTTAAACATATGGCATACCGATACCCCCTCAGCTGCCTGTAAGTGTGAGCATATTCCTGTTCATACAGCTGCCTGGCTTCATCCATGGTTTTTACAGGAAGCCAGGGCACATAGCTGTTCCTTTCCGGATCACTGTAGATGTCAAATATGGCTTTAATATCATTTTCCGTAAACTTTCTCAGTATCAGTCGTTCTGTCTCCAAAGCAGGTGTATTATTCAGTCTCATTTGTGCCTCCCTCAAGTTGTCATTGTTTTTTCAGTTCCAGATTCCTCTTTTCCATATTTTTCGATAACTCAAACCCGGCAGACAGTCCTGCCTCAAAATAAACTTCCTCAAAGGTTTTCGCAAAGCTGATGAAAACATCCATCAGCTCCTCGTTGTCGGATTCCGCATCAGGAAAGATAGTCCTCAGCCGGTCAAACAGTTGTTCATAAGCCTTTCCTGTCCTTTCCTCTATGCTTCCCCTTTCTTCCATCCGACCTCCTCCATACAAAAGGTAGGAGGCCAGATTTTCTGCATCTGCTCTTTTCATGATATCACCGTAAATACTCATGTCCCAAATCCTTTCTGCCAGGCTTTTATTGGAGAGCCTCTATAGCCGCCTGAAGCTGATTATCCTCGCTTTTCTCCACCACTGCCTGAGTCCTCAGTTCTTCATCCAGTTCCACTTCGATGTCAGGCGTCAGTCCCACGCCGTGAAGATCCGTACCGCCGGGAGTATAGTAGTGAGCCGTTGTCAGCTTAATGGCCGTGCCGTCTCCCAGAGGAAGAAGGCTCTGAACGATACCTTTGCCGAAAGTCTGAGTCCCTACCACGACGCCTGCTTTATAATCCTGGATCGCCCCGGTAAATACCTCGGAAGCGCTGGCAGAATTGCCGTTGACCAGGACAGCCAGAGGAATGTCCAGCTCATGTCCGTCCTCTTTCGGGAAACCGCCGTTGCGCTGGCTGTAGTCACTTTCGTACCGGATCTCTCCGCCGCTGCTGAAAAACCGGTCTCCCTTTCCGTCCTTATCCGCGGTGGATACCAGCATACCGCCCAGTTTGTCTTCCGGCAGCACATAAGCCATCATCTCCACAACTGCATCCAGGACTCCTCCCGGATTGTCCCGGAGATCAATGACCAGCTTCTCCATGCCCTGAGACTCCAGATCCTCCACCGCATTCTTAAACTGCTGGCTGGTCACGCTGTCAAACTGCATCACATAGATATAACCCACATGATCCGCCAGCATCTCGTGCTCCACCGTGGGAACCTCGATCTGACGCCTCTCGATATTCAGCTCTACCTCGTCGTTGGCTTCGCCCCGAAGTACGGTCACCTTTACCTTGCTGCCCTCTTCCCCCCGGATGTAGTTGCTGACCAGCAGATCCAGCTCCAGACCAGCCACATTTTCATCGTTCACCTTATAGATAATGTCTCCCGGCAGCATCCCCGCCTCATAAGCCGGGGCAGTCTCAAACACCTTGATGACCGTGGCTATCCCTGTGGAGCGGTTCTGGGAAACCATGGCGCCGATACCGCAGTATTCTCCTGTCGTATCTTCCATCAGGGACTGATAATCCTTTTCATTGTAATACACGGAGTAGGGATCCTCCAGCCCGTACATCAGGCCTGTATAGATGCCATCCTCCACTTTCTCCATATCCTCATCAAACAGGTAATACTGTTCCACGATATCCTGGATATAACCCATCTTTTCCACGATCCGGTCCAGCTCCAGATCTCCCTCTGAAGAGAGATCCGGATCCTGGTCTCTCAGGATCTGGGTCTGATCATCCATGACGGTTTTTCCGATGAGAAAGATCCCTGCGGAGACACCCACGATCAGCAGCCCCGCAAAAGCCATCACCAGAGCGCCCACCAGGACTCCCTTCCAGAATTTATTCTTACTCTCCATATCTAAAACTCCTCTCACTGTAACCCGGACCATTTTGGTCCGTTTTTGGAAGGATATGACCATATAAACCTATTGTTGCCAGCTGTCAGTAAAATATACTCAGCCCTGAAAAAGCCTGCAGCATCATACCTTCAAATGCTTCCTTATGGTAAAGAAGCTTGCAAAAAATCCGATCCCCAGTCCCAGCAGTCCTCCCACTGCCGCCATATACGGGAATATCTGACTGAGGGGAAGAAACTGAAAGATCCTGGAAAGGATCTGGAATCTGGCAGTCAGATAACTTACGGAGCGGAGATACAGAAAATACATGGCTGCCAGAGGAACTGCCGCTCCCATAAGACCCATGACGATTCCTTCCACCACAAAAGGCGCCCGGATCATGTAATTGGTCGCTCCGATATACCGCATGATCTCATTCTCGTTCTTGCGGAAGGAAGCCGCCACATTGATGGTGTTGCTGATCAGGAACACGGAAACCGCCAGCAGCACGCCGATGATCACCAGAGACAAAATACCGATGACGGCGTTGAAACTGCTTAAGCCTGCCGCGGCGCTGTTGGAGTAATGGACCTCTCTCACTCCCGCTAACTGTTTCAGGGAAGCCGCTACCTGTTCCTGCATGTCGATGTCGTGGAGAAATACCTGGTAAGAGGCGGATCCCGCCAGCGGATTATCGTCGGCAAATCCTTCAGCCAGCTCTTCGTGGCCGGCAAAGTAGTCTTTCTTCATGCTGTCCCACGCTTCTTCGGCTGACGTAAATTCCAGATTGCTGACTTCCTGCCACTGACCGATCTCTCCTCCGATCCCTCTGATCTGCTCCTCCGACAGTGTTTCGTCAAAAAATACGGTGATACCGATGGTGCCTTCTACATTCTTCACCACGTGCTGAATATTCACAACAATGCTGAAGAACAAACAAAATAAAAAAATACACGCAGAAATTGTCGCAACAGAAGCCAGTGAAAACCAGATATTTCTGCATATATTCTTAACGCCCTCCTTCAGGCAATACCAGAATGAACTAATCCTCATGAACCAACCCGCCTTCTTCATCGCTTACGATACAGCCCCGGTCCATGGTAATGACCCGCCTCTGCATCAGATTGACTATCTCATTGCTGTGGGTGACCACGATTACCGTGGTACCCATGCGGTTGATCTCATCCAGCAGCTTCATGATCTCGATCGCGTTATGATGGTCCAGATTTCCTGTAGGCTCGTCTGCCAGCAGTACTTTGGGCCGATTGATCAGCGCCCTGGCGATGGCAACCCTCTGCTGTTCTCCTCCGGACAGCTGCTGGGGATAAGATTTGTATTTGGAAGACAGGCCTACCATCTGGAGCATAACCGGCACCTTCTCGCGGATCCTTCTGGGAGAGGCGCCGATCACTCTCTGGGCAAAAGCCACGTTCTCATACACATTCCGGTCCTTCAGAAGCCGGAAGTCCTGAAAAATGACTCCCAGCATCCTGCGGTACTTGGGGACATACCGCCTTGGCATCTTGCCCAGGTTCATGTCATTTACCACGATCTTACCGGAAGTGGGCTCCACCTCTTTCAGCAGAAGCTTAAGGAGGGTTGATTTGCCGGAGCCGCTGCGGCCCACGATAAACACGAACTCCCCGTCTTCTATGGTGATGTTGATGTTCCGAAGGGCCTTGTTTCCGGTATCGTAGGTTTTGTATATATTGGTTATTTCTATCATGTTGTCTTATGGTCCTTTAAAAATCTGAATTTTCCATGTATTTCATATATTTGACCACCATGAGAGCGATCTTAAAGGTGATGGCATCCTCAAAAACACGCAGATCCAGTCCCGTGCTCTTCTGCAGCTTGTCCAGACGATACACCAGAGTATTCCTGTGAATATACAGCTGGCGGGAAGTCTCCGACACATTCAGGCTGTTCTCAAAAAACTTGTTGATCGTAGCCAGGGTCTCATCATCAAATTCATCCGGGGACTTGCCGTCAAAGATTTCCTTGATGAACATCCGGCACAGGGGGATGGGAAGCTGATAGATCAGGCGTCCGATGCCCAGCCTGTTATAGGCGATAACGTTCTTGTCGCTGTAGAAGATCTTGCCTACATCCAGAGCCATCTTGGCCTCCTTGTAGGAACGGGACACCTCCTTGATCTCCCCCACCACGGTTCCGAAAGCCACGTGAACCTTGGTCATAGCCTCCGTGTTCAGCATATCCAGGACCATATTGGCAGTCTTCTCCAGATCATCATAAGTCTCCGAAGGCTTCACTTCCTTCACGAGAATAATATTCTTCTCGTCCACGGCCGTGATAAAGTCCTTGGTCTTGCTGGCGAACAGGCTTCTCACGGTCTCCAGAGCGTTGGCGTCCTTCTCATGTTTGGTCTCGATGATATATACCACCCGCTTTACGCTGGTCTCAATATGCAGCTTCTTGGCCCGGTTATAGATATCTACCAGCAGCAGATTGTCAAGGAGCAGGTTCTTGATGAAATTATCCTTATCAAAGCGCTCCTTGTAAGCCACCAGAAGGTTCTGGATCTGAAATGCCGCCAGCTTCCCAACCATATATGCGTCGTCACTGCTTCCCTTGACAAGCAGAATATACTCTAACTGATGTTCGTCAAACACTTTGAAGAACTGATATCCCTGAATCACCTGACTGTCTGCCGGAGAATCTACAAACGCCAGGATCGAGCTTTCGTACTCTTCTGCATCCGGAAATGTGGTGGCCAGGACCTTGCCCTCGGTTTCACAGACACAGAGATCTATTCTTGTAATGGCTTTAAGGCCGTCGATGGTCGTCTGAAGTATCTGATTTGAAATCATAACGCACTCTCCTTTTTTGTAAATTTACCCTGATTCTATATTATAGCAAAAAACAAAAAAAAGCAAGCAGGTATGAATACCTGCCCGCTTTTTTTCTCTTTGCTGTTTATTGTTCTGATATTCAGACTAGTTAACGATGATCTGCTCTGTATCTTTGTCAAATACATGGATCTTGCTCAGATCCAGGGCCAGTCTTACGGTGTCGCCTACTCTGGCAGCAGTACGCGGATTTACTCTGGCTGTAAAGTTGGATTCTTCCACATCAAAGTACAGGAATACCTCTGCGCCCAGAAGCTCGTATACACGGACAACAGCCTCGATAATGCTCTTGGGAGAAGCTTCCAGCCATGCTGCATCATCATGAAGATCCTCGGGACGGATACCCAGTGTAACGGTCTTGCCGATGTAGTTCTTAGCCTCCAGAACCTTGCCTTTTTCTGTCGGCAGGGAGATGGTGTGGTTGCCGAAGGTTAATGTAACGTCTGCGCCTTCCTTGCCCACCTTGGCGTCTACCATGTTCATCTGAGGAGCTCCGATGAATCCTGCAACGAACTTGTTGCATGGTTTGTCATACAGATTCTGAGGAGAGTCAACCTGCTGAACAACGCCGTCCTTCATAACTACGATCCTGGTACCAAGAGTCATAGCCTCGGTCTGGTCATGAGTTACATAGATGATAGTAGCCTGCAGTCTCTGATGAAGCTTGGAGATCTCGATACGCATCTGGCCTCTCAGCTTGGCATCCAGGTTGGACAGAGGCTCATCCATCAGGAACACCTTGGGATTACGAACAATAGCACGTCCCATGGCAACACGCTGTCTCTGACCACCGGACAGAGCCTTGGGCTTACGGTCTAACAGATGCTCCAGGTCAAGGATTCTGGCAGCCTCGTGAACCAGCTTGTCAATCTCCTCCTTGGGAGTCTTTCTCAGCTTCAGACCAAATGCCATATTGTCATATACGGACATATGGGGATACAGAGCGTAGTTCTGGAATACCATGGCGATATCTCTGTCCTTGGGCTCTACATCGTTTACCAGTTTGCCGTCGATATACAGTTCACCGGAGGAAATGTCTTCCAGACCTGCAACCATACGAAGGGTAGTGGACTTACCGCATCCAGATGGACCTACGAAAATAATGAATTCCTTGTCAGCGATCTCCAGGTTAAAATCTTTTACTGCTACAAATCCGTTAGGGTATGCCTTTGTTACATTCTTCAATGACAAGCTAGCCATTCTCAAATCCTCCTGTTGAAAGAAAATATAAATTACAGGGAAGTCCCTTGTGTTATTAATTGTATGATACACGAAAGACCATTTTTATGCCATATTGTAATTTACCAAAAACCTTTTTTTTATTTGGCTAATCTGTATATTGTTTTTTTTTCCCTCTTAAAAACACAAAAGAATGCACATAATTTCATTTCTTTTATGTTAATATTCGATAAAGCCCTCTCCGAATACCTCCCGGACATCGGAGACGATCAGAAATGCCTTTTTGTCAAATTCTGCCACGATCTCTCTCAGGGCCACGATCTCCTTTTTGGACACCACGCAGAAAAGCATCTTTTTATTCTGCCCCGAATACATGCCCACCGCATCCACCGCCGTGACGCCCCGCTCCATCCTGGTCATGACAGCCTGGGCGATCTCCTGATACCGGTCGGAGATGATATAGGCCTGTTTGGAAAATTTCAGACCCTCCAGCAGACCGTCGGACACTTTAGCCACGGCATAGATGGCGATCAGGGCATAGAGAGCATAGCGGACTCCGAAAACCGCCGCGCCCAGTATGACTACCATGGCATCCAGCACCTGCATGATCTGAGCGATGGAATAATGGCGCATCTTTCTCTGTATGAGGGCCGCCAGCATGTCCGTGCCTCCCGTGGTGGCCCTGAACAGAAACACGAGTCCTGTTCCCAGACCGCTGACGATGCCTCCGAACAGAGACGTCAGCAGCAGATCTTCCATAAGAAACGGGATCTCCGGTATCACGTACAGAGATACGGACAGAGCCGCCGTAGCCGTCAGGGTACGTTTGATAAAGCTCCACCCCTTGATCTTCCAGGCCGCCAGAAACAGAGGGATGTTGCACAGCGTATTGGTAAGCCACAGGGGAATCCCTGCCACGCTCTTCAGGATGATGGCGATGCCCGACACTCCTCCCGTGACCAGATTAATGGGGTCATACATATTCTTGATGGCAAAACCCATAATAAATGCTCCCGCGATGATCAGGGCATATTCTGCAAAAACCGGATATTTCTTCATTGCATCCTCCCATATAGTAAACAAAAATGAAAACAGCGGTGCCAGAGCAGGCGCCGCCATGTGATATCATGTATTACCGTTTTCTTGCCAGCAGATTGATCCATACGGTATCCGGGTGGCCGGACCTTGCATCCTCGGTCTCCCAGGTCTTCACGATCTCGAAAAGACCTGTCCTGGACACCAGGGAAGTCAGGCTGTCTGCCGTGTAATCGGTGAAATACCGTTCTCCCCGGAAACCTTCAAAATCTCCCTTTTTCACTGACATATACAGTACTCCTTGATGACACAGAGCATCATGAAGTCGTCCCAGAATCTCAGGCATCTCGTTTTTGGGAACATGAACCAGCGCGCCGCAGGCCCAGATGCCGTCAAACACATCTTCAAACTCCATCTCGTCAAATGTCATCTGAAGCACATCCAGTCCTGTATGTATCTCCGCCAGTTTGCACATCTCCTCGGAAGCATCAAGAGGCGTCACGTCAAAGCCCATCTCGTACATGGTGAGAGAGTCCCGCCCGGAACCGCATCCCAGATCCAGGATAGTGTCTCCCTCTTCCAGCAGCTTTAAGAACTCCTCCATGATCTCGCTCATGTCCACATCAACGGTATCTTCGTATACTTTCGCCGCATACTTATTATAATATTCTATCGAGTCCAAGACGAACCTCCTATAACCTTTCTATAGTCTTTTCTGTTATCTTAATCTTACCTTCTTTTAAGAGCCGGCCCACGGCCCGTTTAAATGCATTCTTGCTGAGATGGAATTCTCTTTTGATGATCTCGGGAGACACCTTGTCATTAAAAGGCAGAACCCCTTCATATTCATCGATCACCTTCAGCACCAGCTTGGAATCCGCATCCATCTGCACATAGGCTTTTTCCCTGGGGCTCAGATCCAGCTTGCCGTCCTCCCTCACCTTAAGGACTCTGGCCTCCACCTGATCTCCCTCATGGATGTCGCCGTACAGTTCTTTATCCGGGATCAGACCGTAATATTTGTTGTCCACTGCCACAAAGGCTCCCAGGTTCTCATTGATCTCATATACGGTTCCCGTAACCTTGTCGTCCTTTTTGTAGGGGGACTCATTGCTCATGTAGGGGTAAACCTTCATGGTAGCAGCCAGGCGCATGCTCTTGTCCACATACAGGGCCACCAGACACTCTTCTCCGGCCCGCACCCTGTGGGTCTGCTCCTTAAACGGAAGCAGAAGATCCTTCTCCAGTCCCATGTCCAGAAACGCGCCGATCTTTCCCACTTCTTTTACCTTCAGAACAGCGGTCTCTCCCACCTGAAGTCTAGCCTGGGCCGTGGTGGCGATCAGGCGGTCGCTGGAATCCTTGTAAATGAAGACATCCAGCTTATCTCCTGTCTCCGTTCCCTCCGGAACCTGCTTCCTCGGAAGAAGGACCGCCTGGTCCGCTCCTGCCTTCTCTCCCAGGTATACGCCGAATTCTTTCTTTCTGACAACTTCCAGAAGCTGCCGTTTTCCTATCTCTATCATCTTTTTCCTCATTCCCGCAGCCATACCACTGCATAGGGGGCGCCCTGGTCACTGTACAGAGCCGTCACATATCCCTCTTCGGTCCTGCTGACTCTCGGTATCATATAATCTCCCAAAACCGCTGCCTTTTTATACTCCACCCGGAGCTCTTTTACAGAAATCTCCTGGGGCAGCGACTCTCTTGCTATCTCTACATACCGGGCATTATTGACATGATGGTTGGTATCCAGATGGTGTCTGGACACAAGGATCCGGGGCCTTTCCTCGTATTCCTCCGGAAGAGCAATCTTTCTGGAGGCGTAATCCATGGTCAGTCTGGGCTGAGCCTCTCCGTACCCCCGGATATCCTCCGGGGTGATCCTGGCCGGCTTCTGCCTGACCGTGTCAAAGAAAAACCATACGGAGGCTGCCCTTGCCAGATAGCCGCCTTCCTGATCCTGAAGGGTAAAATTACGGTATCCGTAGATCCCCTTAAAATCATAAGGCCATGTGCTGATGACGATCTTCTCTCCCAGGACAGGATAACGGTCTATAACGATCTGCCAGGACGTAAGCCACCAGGCCCTGCCATGTTCCGTCAGATACCTGACCCCCATACCCAGATCCTCTGACTGAAAGGTAGAGCAGTCCTGAAAATAGTTCAGTATTCCTGTGAGGGACAGCCGCCCCTCTTCGTCGGTCTCGCTGTACCGGACCCTGCTGTCAAACTGATACATCTTTCCTGCTCCCTTTCAAAACAAAATCAGTACCATTATATAGTATTTCTCCCGGAATGTCCAGAGGTTTCAAATCCAATCCGACGGTCAGTCCTGGAGCCGTTCTGGATGCGGTCGGCGTATTCTGCCTGTCTGATGGCCTTTTCTACGTCTTCATATTCCACTGCCTGCATTTCTGCCCTGGTATACGATTTTTTGTCCTGCTTCAGCACCCTCTCTGCCGTATACAGCAGAGAAGTCTCAAAAAGGCTTCTGGCCTCCCGGCCGTTTCCGAAGTTTGTATCCTTCACCCTTTTTTCAAAATAGTTGTACAGGATTCCTTCGGTTTCCTTGGATAAGAGATAATTCTGCCGTTTCGCAATGTGGTAAAAAATCCCCACCATCTCCCTGGGACTGTAGGACGGAAAATAGATCGTCGAAGTAATACGGCTCTTGATCCCCGGATTGGCATCCAGAAACTCTTTCATCTTATTATTTTTATCAGTGACGTCCTTCCCGCCGTATCCTGCGAATATGACCAGCTTATCCGTGGAGTGTTCCTCCAGTTCGATGATCAGCTGCGCCAGCGCTTCCTTGCTGAAAGAATCCACTTCGCCGTAATCCCCCACCAGGGCATAGGCCTCGTCAATTACGATAATATCGTTCTGCTCAAAAAGCGCTTTTGTCTTTGGCGCGGAATGGCCCACATACATGCCTTTCAGCTCTGCGCCGTTGACACATACAAACCGGTTATCGGAAAGCAGCTGTTCATCCACCATCATCTGTCCCATGATCCGTGCCACGGTTGTCTTGGCGGTTCCCGGCGCGCCCAGCATCACATGGACATTGTGGTATACGCTTCCTCCTATACGCATGCGCCTTCTTATCCGATTGTATTTCATGATGTTTACCACATTCAGTACCTGCTTTTTGACCTCATCCATACCGATCAGCTCATCCAGAAGACCGCTCTTTTCATCCTTCTTCGTTTCTTTTTTCCTGCGGACAACGGTCCTGCAGAAACGGTTCAGAAAATCGAAATCCTTATTCTCGATCATCCGCTCATCCGGAGAATCCCAGTCCTTTACCGCATACTTAACGATATTTTCGATCAGCTGACACTTGTCCTGATCCGTCATAACGGAGATGATATTGACCAGACGCTCATAGGAAAATCCCTTTGCCGTCACAATGTTGCGCGCCGCAAAATTTCCCCTGAACAGCAGCCGGTAATACTTTTTCATCTTTTTTTCATCCGTATTCAGAAAAAACTCATCTGCGGAAAAGCTTAACACAATATGATTCCATCTGCCGTCTCTCGAATAATCCGCCATATACGGATCGGAAGAGTCATCTTCCAGATCCTGGATTTCGATCATATCCATATTGGAACAGCAGCGTATCAAATAGACCTTTTCATTGTTCTGAAAATACCGGAGACAACTTTCATAGGCGTCTTCTGCCATGTTGAACTGAAACGGAGCGCAGAAGTCGGACTCGTTTCTGGACACGATGCAGACGGAATAATTTACACACTCCGTCCAATAAGGCCTGTGCTGCAGATTGTTTTTAAATCCCTCAACAAAATAATTTCTTTCTGCAAAAGGATCCCTGTTGACCGACGGCGCCCCGTAGCTGATCAGATCCTTCTCCCTGATAACCGGGATCCTCCCTTCGCACTCGGTCCACTCTCTGTCGCCGGTGTCTGTCTCGTTAAGATACTTATCCCATTCCTGATCTGTATACATTCCGTGCTTCCGGTTAAAGCACGCCGCAAGGTATGTAACCGCAAGATAGCCCTGCTCCAGGTTCTTCGTCGTAATGAGAATATATCTAGGTTCTTTTTTCTTCGAGATCAACGCCTCCAGACCCGAAAACTGAGCCGCGCCTTTTCTTATGTCTGCTTTCAGTGTTTTCATATCCACCAGAGTAGGGATATTTAAATATTCCACCCGCTCTTTCACTTCATTGTCAAGGATCATTGTCTGAAGATAGGGTTTCAAGACAGAAAGATTTCTTTTCGCAGTTTCCATTATAAAACCTCCTTTTCAAAATCCTTTTTGTTGTAAAAGATTTTAGCAAAAGGAGGTCTGCAATACTGCTGTCTTTATCAGCTGTAATATTCCATTCCCATGGCGATACGGTTCTTCACCCGCTCCCGGCATTTTTTCGGAGAAAGTATCTGGCAGTCGCTGCAGTATTGGGTGGCCCACAGTTCCACACCTCCCACAGCTGCTTCCGCCACAACCTTATACCAGGTTATACCCTGAGCCTGATAATACCCGCGGTCATGATGCAGATATCGCTCTAATAATTCATCCCCTGCCGGAGTGATCTTTACATGCTTTCCAAACACGTCGATGACAGTGTTCATAATATAGTTTTTTCCTGTGTCCCTGCACAGCACCACAATCTTTTCTTTTTCCCCGCCGAACATCACCGGGTGTTCATGCCGGTACTGAACCGGGTTAAAACCTCCTCGCCTGTCCGACCTGTCTGTTTCCACTTCCCTGATGTCCGTGATCCGGTCTATCCGCATATTTACAATACTGTCGTATTTTTTATGGTAGACCAGCAGATAGTAATAACCGTTGCTCCACATCATATAGAGGGGATCCAGTATTTTGGGATAGCCTTTCCGCGGTACCAGTTTCTTTTTCCAGTTGTAACAGCAGTAAGTCACCTCGGCCAGGTTCCGGTTCCTGATAATACGGATCAGCTCTTCAATATTTACGAGAAGTCGGGAGTCCTCCTCTCTCTCTTCTCTCGCATGATCGAAATATTTGCCTTTCGGAAACGACCGGGGCCGGAACCGCACCAGCTTTCCTATGATATCTGTAATATCCTCCTCGCTGAAATAGCTGTAGGTTTCCACGGCATCCTTCAGAAGCAGTAATTCGGGAGTCTTCAGGCTTCCCTCATAGTAATAATACTGTTTGGGCGCCTGCCCTTCCTCCGGCATACGGTATGGGATAAAACGGTTTCCTTTTTTCATCACGCATATAACGGAATATCCATACCGCGCTTCTGCCTCATCCGGGTCCATGCCCTGAGGAAAGATCTTGTCCGTCAGCTCTTCCAATGTACGTTTCACCGTGTCATAGCTCACCACCGAACCCCCGGAAGAAAGATAGCCAAATTCCTGGTTCACCATGTCTCTGATCTGAGAAACCGAAAGAGGATGCTCATCGTCAGAAGCACTTGACAGGACCTGCAGAATATAGAACAGATTCAGGCGTGAGCTTTCCGGCTTATTCCTTTTCTCCATAAGATACCCCACCCCGTTCTTCTGTTAATCCGGATTCGCCTTATTCCACGCGGCAAAGGTTTTAAATAAGCCGTCGATGCCGCCTGAGGTGTATCCCTGTCCCTCCAGCCTGATCTTCATTTTCTTTTTAAAGTCAGCCTTCCAGATGCCTTTTATCTTATATGTGGCGTTCTGAGTCAGCGCCAGCGGCCAGCCTGCGCAGTCATACCAGGTATAGTAAAAGGCCTCCAGCAGCTGCCATCTCTTGGCGTACTTTGAATGATTCAGATAATATGTATTAAATCCCTCATTGTTAAACCAACCGTTCATTTTCTTCCCTCCATTCTTGCTTCTATTCCTTATGGAATATCCGGCAGGTAAAATCATTATAAGGGATTTAGAAGGAGAAGGGAATATCTGAAAACACGAAATTTGACGAAAAACAGAGAATCCCGGTCCGGAATCGAGCAGGGCAGGCTTTTCTCCTGCTCGCCGCGCGTCCCCGTGCCGCCGACAGACGGTAATACTCCTTTCGGGAGCTGCGCAAAAAAAGACAGGAACACCGTAAACCGGTATTACTGCCTCTTCCCAAGCTGGGCTACAAGGATTCGAACCTTGAAGATGACGGAGTCAGAGTCCGTTGCCTTACCATTTGGCGATAGCCCAATTTTATCCCGCGCTGGTTTATCTCAGCGACGAGATATATATTACCACATGCCTTAAAATCCGTCAACCCTTTTTTTCAAATTTTTTAATTTCATTTCCGATATCTATAAGTTTCTGCAGCTTCTTCAGCGCCCTCCGATATCTGGACAAAACCGTGGACAGGGGACAGCCCAGATATTCCGCGATCTCCCTGTGCTTCATCTGTCCGGCATCGTGGAGCAGCACGATCTTTCTCTCTTCCTCCGACAGCTGCGCCAGGGCGTCCAGCAGCAGCTGTTTTTCCGGGGCCAGTTCAATCTGGGCGCACAGCTCTCCCGGCGTCTCCTCCTCCAGCTCTTCATAACTGATCTGAGGATGCTCCCGCTGTTTTCTGAGCCGCATGTAGCAGAGATTTCTGGCAATGGTTAAGAGCCATGCCATGGGCTTCCCCTCAGGTCTGTACTGCTCTGCCTGGTTCCAGGCAGTTATATAGGTATCCTGCATCACTTCTTCCGCGTCCTGGGGATGTTTCAGTATGGACAGGGCGTAGCTGTATACTCCTTTCGCGGTTGTCTCATACAACCTTCGAAACGCTTCCTGATCTCCTGTCCTCATTAACAGTAAAAGTCTGTCTTCCGCCGCCTTCCTCATGCCGTCCCTCACCTGTCGTCAGATTGATTCAGGGTCCTCCGCGCAGAAGCTGTTTTCAACAGTTATCACACAGTTATATCTTTGATCTCTCTTCTGCAGTTCCTCTGAAATCCTGATCCTTAGTGTATCCCGCATGACCTCATTATAATCTCTCGGAACCACAACATCAAAAATTAAATTGATCTGACGGCTTCCGTCTACCAGCCGCAGATCATGAAACTCCAGCCTGGAATCCAGACCTGCCAGAACCTGTGTAATCTGTTCCTTCACGGCAGCTGTTCTCTGATCATGAGTCTCTACCGGATCCATGTGGATCACCAGAAAAATTCCCAGTTTCCTCAGGCATTCCCTCTCTATGGTATCTATAATCTCATGGCTGACCTGGATATTCTCATCGACAGGTACTTCCGCGTGGATGGAGGCCATGCTCCTGGAAGGCCCGTAGTTGTGAACGATCAGATCATGAGTTCCCACGATCCCGTCGTACTGCTCCACAAACTCTTTGATCTCCCTGTAGACCTTGGGATCAACGGCCTCGCCGATCAGAGGGGCCAGAGTATCTCTGGCAATATTGACTCCTGCGATCATAACCGCCGCCGATACCATCAGGCCCACGATACCGTCAATATTGATGCCTGACACTCCAAAGACTACCAGTGACAGAATAGTGGCCGAAGTCGCTGCCACGTCTCCAAGGGAATCCGCTGCCGTAGCCATCATCACCGAAGACTGGATCCGTTTTCCCAGAGTCCGGTTAAAAAGTCCCAACCACAGCTTTATCCCTATGGACATCAGCAGGATCAGGACCGATACACTATGGAACACCATCTCCTGGGGATGGCGTATTTTTCCTATGGAGGTCTTGAAAAGGGAAAATCCCACCTGGATCACCAGAAATGCGACAATAAAAGCAGAGATATACTCGATGCGTCCATGACCAAAGGGGTGATGCCTGTCTGCCGGCTTCTGAGCCATTTTCACCCCTGCAAAACTGATAATGGATGAAGCAGCATCCGACAGATTATTAAAGCCGTCTGCCATGACAGAGATGCTGTGGACCAGGATCCCCAGCAGGATCTTGGACACAAACAGGATGAGATTGCAGCAGATCCCCACCATACTGGCCAGCACGCCATAGGCTGTTCTCACATTAATGTCTTCTGTTTTTTCGTAATCTTTTACAAACCATCTGACCAACCGATCTGTCATCTGCCATCGCCTCCGAAAATTTCTGTTCCATAGACAGCTTTTGTGAGAAAAAGTCCTTTTGCCGGCGCGGTAAATCCGGCTGTCTGCCGGTCCAGTCCTTCCAGGGTCTCTGCCACGGACCGGGGAGTCCGTCTGCCCAATCCTGTCTCAATCAGCGTTCCCACTATGATCCTGACCATATTATACAGAAATCCGTCTCCGGTTATAACAAATTCCAGCTGACTGCCGTGAGGTATTATCTCTATGGCCTTCAATGTACGGACCGCCGATTTCTTCTTGTTCCTGGATGTACAGAAACCTGTAAAATCATGAGTTCCTATGAGAAAGCCGGCTCCTTCCCTCATGGCTTCCAAATCCGGCTTTTCTCCCAGTGTATAAATATACTTTCTCTGAAAAACCGGACATCTCTGCCCTGTTTCAACCCAGTATGTGTAAATCTTCTCCCTGACCAGAAGACGGCTGTGAAACCGTTCAGGCACCTCCTTCACGTTCAGAATCCCAATATCCTCCGGCAGGTATCGGTTCAGATAAAGGCAGATCTCTTCCTCTTTCATATCCGTATTCAGGTGGACGTTGGCTACCTGGCCCAGGGCATGAACTCCTGCATCGGTTCTCCCCGACCCATGAACCTCCTGAAAACTTCCTGTCATCTTTTCCAGAACCGTCTCCAGTCTGCCCTGAATCGTATTGTCTGTATTTCCCTGTCTCTGCCAGCCGTCATAGCGGCTTCCGTCGTACTGGATGAGCAGCGCCATATTCTTTTTCACAGCCATTATCTTCTCCCTGTCCCTCTCAGACCCGATATCAGTTTCACGATCAGGAAACCGGCCAGCACTCCTGACATATCAAGCCACACGTCCCCGATCTGTCCGGATCTTCCCTCCACAAACAGCTGTATCGTCTCATCTGTAAAGGGGATCGCCATCCCCAGCCAGCACTGCATCATTGATCCCATACGTGATCTGAAAAAATATTGTTTCACAGTCATATAAAGCAGGATCCCCAAAAGCGTATATTCTGCAAAATGAGCCGCCTTCCTGATCAGGTGTTCCGTGATCCATTGCCCCCTCATTCCGATTCTGTCTGCCAGCTCCAGGACCATAGTCAGAACTTTTCCGCTCTGTCTGGAAGATTCTACTGCCGGCGTCATGGAATTATGAAAAATGAAGGCCACGTACAAAATCAACACGGCAGTCCAAAACAGTCTCCTTTTTACCATGATTCTTCTCCCTTCCCCTCTTCTGGTTCTTCTCGATTATACTTCGATACAAAAAACGGGAAACCCACGATTCCGCCGGGTTTCCCTCTTAAAACATAAAAGCGCGAGACGGGATTCGAACCCGCGACCCTCGCCTTGGCAAGGCGATACTCCACCACTGAGCCACTCGCGCACTTCCTTCTTCTCTTTCTTCAGGCACATGCCCTCAAAACCACATACAACCACACTTCCTATCTCACATCTTCCCTTCCTCTCAACCTCTCTCTCTGGTCAAGCCCTCGGCCTATTAGTAACAGCCAGCTCCATACATTACTGCACTTCCACCTCTGCCCTATCTACCTCGTCCTCTTCAAGGGGCCTTACTTCTCTCGAATGGGATATCTCATCTTGAGGCGGGCTTCACGCTTAGATGCCTTCAGCGTTTATCCCTTCCCGG
>Ga0137306_100705_pt1 | contig 42318 bp, 30 predicted proteins | sample Inofroosms_March_FD_97187 | JGI IMG/M metagenome (GOLD analysis project Ga0137306, IMG submission 97187) | Mouse cecal microbial communities from Vienna, Austria - N-Acetylneuraminic and N-Acetylglucosamine D2O microcosms_March | ecosystem: Host-associated > Mammals > Digestive system > Large...
CTCACCAAGTATACATCTATGCTGGAGCTGGCTTTTGACCCGAATGTGAACATTGCTTTTGACGGTTCCATTGCACTGGCTGACTATGTTGGCGTTGCGCAGGACAGGGTGTTGCGCAGCAAAGCTGATATTGACAATTATTTTTTGAATTAGGAGGAAAAGAAAATGGCAGTCACAGATAAATCGGACTATGAGGATGACCTCTTAGAGGACATCCAAGAGTATGAGTACCAGGAAATGTTTGAAAAGGCTAACAATGTCGTGCTGGGCTTTGTTGCGAGTACGACCGCAACCGGTGCGGTTCCCATTCCGTTTGCGGATGCTCCGTTGCTGATTGGGCAGCAGGTAGCAATGATGATCGCCATCAACAGCATTTTTGAGTTTGACATTGAACGCGATGCCCTTACCTCCTTGGCTACAGCTGCAATCGGTGTTGGCGGCGCAACCGTAATTGGAAAAACCGTGGCATCCAATCTCTTAAAGCTGATTCCGGGAGTCGGCACGGTAGCTGGCGGCGCTATTTCTGCTGGTACAGCGGGAGTCATTACCTTGGCACTGGGGAAAGCCTACATTGAAGTCTGTAAGGCAATCAAAATGGGGAAACTGGATCAAAGCGATTTAACCAAGAAGGCTGGACTGGATATGCTCAAAAAATCCTTCAAAGAGCAGATGAAAAAGAGCAAAAAATAGGTTTGTGCAAGTATATATTAAGAGGGAGCAACTACCAAGATAGCTGCTCCCTCTAATTGTTTATGTGTTGATCTGGCATGAGTATCTGTAAGTGCTGGTTGTCAGCGTGTATTCTTAAATAAATTACACATCTGTCCTCTTCCCAAATGTAAATCCGTCATACCATTCTTTTATCCGTGCCTCCATTTCCGTCAACCCATATTCGCGCAAGACATTCGACACTTCATTCTGTGTAAACCCAAAAGACTCTGCATATTTGTCAGATGTCGTAGTAACCACTGTCAAATTATTTAAGTCAGAAAATATTGACTCCTTGCTGACCCTTGTGATTCCCGTCATAACCGCCCGGTCAAAGTAGGGATTTGTCTTGAACGTCGCGTTGAACAGACTTCTTGTGAACGAAACCATCTCATCCCAGTAACCATATACGTATGCCTCCTGCATTGCCGTATCATACTCGTCCAGCAGAATAATCGGCTTCTTTTCATAATAACGCTGCATAAAATCGCTTAGCTTATGCAGCGCTATCACTGCATCCGTGTCTGCCATCCGCTCGGATACCCTGTCAAAATATTCCCTGTCCCTTTCCGTAAGGACATCGCTGTCCCTCAGAAATGCATATTTGATATACAAATCCGTAAGGGTCTGGCAGATGCGTATTTTCGCCTTTTCATAAGTGTTTTCCTTTACATTTGCAAAGCTCAGGCTGATTACGGGGATTGTTCCCTGTAGTTTCCGGTATTTTTCTTCTTTCCATATATTCAGGTTTTCAAACAAATCGCCGCGGTCTGCATAGTCAACCGAAAAGAACTGCTCCACCATGCTCATGTTGAGCGTTTTGCCGAAGCGGCGCGGGCGGGTAATCAGCGTAACACTGTCACCGTTTTCCCACCATTCTTTTATGAAATTCGTTTTATCCACATAAAAGTATCCGTTTGTAATTATTGACGCAAAGTCCTGTCTTCCGATACTGACTGTTCTTGGCATACTGTAATCCTTCCTGCGTGCTTTTGGTTTCATCATAGCACAAAAACTGCTGAATAGGAATTTATTTCTATTCAGCAGTCTGGAAAATATAAATGCAAAATTCTGCCACAATTTACAGCGGCTACCGTGTTATAGCTTTGAAATACTCATCTTGCAAATATTTTGTTATACTGCCAGTCTCTATTGCGGAGACAATTCCTTCCTGTGTCAAAAGGACAACCACTTCCTCATCACGCGAAAACCGCAGCAGTTCTTTGACAAAATCACCCGTGACTCCATTCCATGCAATAAAAAATCCCAGCTTGCATCTTCTGCAACGATTTTTTATTTTTTCGATAAATATATCTAATTCATCTCGTTCAACACGTCGTTTCCAGTTTTTACATTCGCACAAAATCACAGCGCTTTCCTTGGCAAACACTCCGTCTTTTGCCCCATTGAGTATACATATGTCTATTTCCTCCGTTTCTGTTCTTGCATTAGGCTGGCATCGGAATCCTTCCACTTCCGAGAAAAATTTTAACATCAGTTTTTCCAATGCCCTGCCACGTTCTTGATTACTATTTTTTTCGGCATTAATGGTATTTATCAACTCATTCCATTCATTCTGCGGACAATCAGCAGCAGTATTCTTCTCCGAATCCACTCCATCTGTTCCAGAATCACATATTTTTTGACGACAATCAACAGCTATATCCTTCTTCCGTTCAACCTTTTCACCGTGTGTATCAGCCACTAAAAGCTTCATGTTTATTTTTACAAACAGTTGTTCCTTAGTGAAGCTGACGACTGCAGTGCCATTCGTCTTTTTCCCGGTCAGGTATTCTCTTAAGGCTTTCGCAATATATGAAATAACAGTTGCAGTTGTCGCCTGTGAAATATAACGATACATCGATCTCTTATTCCGGCAATTATTGTAATCATATATTTCCAATCCTTTTAATCGTGCCATCTCTATATGTGTACACCTTCGCAGCCCTTTATCATCGCATACAAAATTTTCATTCACAGCTCCATTCATAAACAAGTTTGATTCATAAAGTCTCTTCATCTGGCGGACATATTTCTTTTTTTTCTCAAACCGATAATTCTCAATTCCACAAATCTGCCTGTACCATGGATCTATGTGCTTTTCAAACAAATATCCCTTCTCGTCTATCTCATACTTATTGTAACATGGTTCGGGAAAATAAAATTCCCCATTGTATAAATCTTCACGAATCCCGATGATGTATATCCTGGTCTCATGAAATGGGAGTCCTGAATAGTTTTCAGCCGCCAGCATTTTATAATGGATATGGTAACCCATGCTTACATAGCAATCGCAGGCTTCCCGCACTCTATTCATTCTATTTATTCCTGCGCCAATAGTTTCCAAAACAATTGCCTTTGGTCTCTTTTCACGCACAAGATTTATCATCCAATCATTTATGGGATAACTATATACCCCGCTCCTTTTCACCGGCACAGGAAAGGCACTCAGTGATATTCTGCCAGTTATTATATCCGCATCCTTCAATTCTTCCGGTTGCAATAAGCATATATCTTGGCATTTTGCAGTATTCCTGCCGAATATACTCTCATAAATCGATACTTTTTCTTTATCATTATCTATCGCTTCTTTTACTTTATATCCTGCGTCCAGAAAACCTTTTGACATGCCGCCTATTCCGCAGAAGATATCTATGATACTAAGCTGTTGCTCCATGAATTTTATCCCACCAATCATTTATCTGCTGTTTGACTATTGTCTCTGTAAACTTGTTCCTATTTGATGGCAGCCAATCTGCCTCAACTGATTTTACAATAAATGTTTCAATCCCCTGTAAAGGCTTGTCATAACACAAAACCGCCAGACAGAATTTATTTTCTATCTGGCAGCCCGCTTTCTCCAGCATTCGATAAAACAATATTCCTTACAAATTAAAAACACCTACACACAACCTTTATCTTTTGTATAATTTTTTTATTCTTTGTTGCGTGTAGATGTTATTTTGTAGTATAACACATTTTTTCTTGAAATGCCATTGGTTTTTGGTAAATTTTTATACTTTAACCATTAATTAATAAAAACTTGCTCTACCCCCATTTCACGCACATAATCAATCCATTTGTAGATGTCTTCCGCGTCATATAGTTCCTGTCTTTTTTCATCCTTTGATTTCTTTAACGCCAATGCCATCAATGCATATTCATTTTCCAGCAAAGTATCAAATACTCCTTGGTCATCAGTGTTTATCGAGACACTTAACGACATATTGTTTTTGTTATTTTTCCTGAGAAGTTTAGAATTAAATCTTAGTATTGGGTGTTCCTCATATTTTGTGATTGTTCCAATCAAATAGTTTGAGGAAGGATTTGTCTCTATTCCGATTCCCTCTGTTACTAATTTAGAAATCGTTTTCTCCTGAAGCTGATATATGATATCCGCATAACGATAATCTACTTTCCATTCTTCCATCTCATTTCCTTTTTTTCGTACCTGCTCATTGTAGTGGTAATCAAAATACAGTTTCCTGAATTTTTCATTGCTCCTAATATTATCACTAATTTTATTGTTCAATTCATAACGTTTTAACTTCTGTAATTCTATCCGATGAAGTCTTTTTTGAAATGCGTCTGCGTCCAGGCGGTAGACCTCCGGATTATCACCTCTTAATTTCCATGCCTGAAAATAATCCTGTACGGTCATACTGCATCTGCTGTCATTTTTCTGATATACCTGATTATAAATTTCATAATATTTCTCATTTAATTCTGCACGCAGCTGGCTCTCAATACTGCAGCCCCAGTCATCTGCAGTGCACAGGATCCATGCAATGTCATCCAACAAAACCTGTTTTGACATTACCAGCTTATTTCCCTTGTATTTATAGTACTCATATGGGTTTATCCCCAGTGCCAAGGCATGTCCAAGCCTGCTTCCCCTTCCAAGTCCACAAAAGAGGATTGTCTCATCAATTGCCCGGAGTCCGTCTGCGATATCAAAAAAGTCTTCTCCCGCATGATATGTTGTATGCAGTCTTGCCCCTTTCCTTAACATCCCAAGTGACGTCTCGTTATTTTCAATGCTATAGTCATATGTTATGCTCGTCAAGTAACGAAATGCCTGTGCGAAAACCTCCGGACGGCACGCCAGTTCACTAGAGCACGCATCTATTCCGCGTATGCATCTGTTAACACCTGTCCCTCTCTCAAGAAGGCTGGCAATTGCCTTTGTCTGTTGCATTGTCGCCGAACGGACATTATAATTACGCGGCATGCCGCAGGCAAACTCCAAGTCATAACATTTGGGAAAATGTAAAACATATATTAGTTTGTCACTTGCCTTCCTGTTATCGGCACTTTTCTTTTCATCAATGACCTTTTCATTTTCCTTGATACATTTGTACAGCTTTACTGCCGTTTTCTTTGGACAAATACGTGCTTCCAGGGAAACCATGTTTTTCTTTCTAAGGGGTTCGCACAATGCCAGCCTTATGAGTTCCTTTTCATATTCGCGCTGTCCTTCGATAAAGTATTCTTTCCTGTCCTGATAGTTAGAGAAATTGGCAAACCCAACCTGACGGTTAATCTGAATCAGCTCTCCCCTAAAATGGGTTCGTATGGACAAATACTGGTAAAACATATTTTTTTGGTAACTGTGAAAGGAATTATCCAGACATGCCTTATAACACTCATATAGGAACTTCCGCTCTCCCGCCAATAAGCGGCACGCATTATTGTTTCTGTCAATCATATCCTTCTGCAGCGCATAGTCAAGCAATGCCTTTCCGTCAACTCTTGCCCCATATAAGCTCTTAGCCAGCACAATTGCATCCTGAATCTCCGATGTATACACTTCGATACTCATACCATGCCTTACTTTATTTAGAATATTTGTCGTTTGTTCGATTAAATATTCATCCGTTCTAAGCCAGGCAAATAAATGTATCCTGAGCAGTGCCGCTCTCTGGCATTCCGCGTATAGGTTTTCTTTTTGTCCCCCCTCCAGGATTCTGTCAATACTGGCTTCCTGTAAAGCGCCGCGTATTTTCTTAAAATCATGCCTGCGCCCTTCTATCAGATTCATCAGGCACATCCAGTTGAGTTCAAATACTTTTGTGGAACCGTTTAAATGAAAATGGTTTTCTGCCATTCCTTTTTTCAAAATATTATGCAGTCTGTCATTGTCACTTACGATAATAGGAAGCCATGCAAAAAACTGCGTTGTACTGCCCCTGTTCAAATCATAGTCGGCCAGAAAGGCACATGTGAAGAAGTCCTGCCCCATCTGAAGGGATATTTCCCTCCACCGGAGCATTTCATCAAACTTACACCGAATTTCGTTATTTCCATAAACCAGCATTTTCCTGGAGGCATCCGTAATGAGCTGGAATATACTTGTCTCATATTTCGGATCCGCCTCCATTGTCTGTTTCATCAGCAGGAAATTGTTCATTCGCTCATCTTCTGACTGATGCCGGAAAACCTTTTGTGAATGCCACATATAAAGTTCCTTATTCACCTTCGCATAATCATGCCGGTGTCTTGCGTCTGCGCAATGATACGTGATATTGGTGTAAAATATATCCTTGAAAACGATTTCAAGATTTCCTCTTTCGATATCCATTTCTCTTCCTCATTCCATCGTAAAACACATGAAGATATGCCCTGCATATTCCAGTAATTTCATTTACGATTCCTAATTCAAGCCAACGTATTTCGGATTAATATTTTGCATTTCCTTCATAATTTCCTTATATTCATCCAACAGCTCGTCAGGTAATATCTCCTCAGCATTCCGCTGGTAGATTTCTAAAATATCTTTATAATATTTGCTCAGCCATTGAATATCACCTTCGAAAAGCTTTTCATTGTCCACTACAAAAGCATGGCTCACATTGTTTGCAAGCGCTTCGAGATTCTTTTTGGCATTATTTGCATTCTGAGTCATCAAATATGAGGAAACTTTTTCATAATTACTTTTCCAATCCTTTACCTTTGCATTTCCCCTTAATTTCGCTTCAAACGCCTCTACCAATTTTTTTGTATTTTTTCTTGTCTTAAGGAACCATATTTTTTTATCAAATAGAGCTGCATACAAATCACTGATGTTTACCGCTGCATTATCTCCATAATAAAAATACCGCAATTTTTCAATGCCTTTTGAAAATCCATGATTTTTCATGAATTCTTCCACATTGTCAAAAAACTTTTCAATCAACTTCTTCGTCCGTTCCCCCTCAGACGCTTCTTTATAGTCCCTATTTTCTATACAGTAATCCAGTATTTCCAGCAGCACGTCCACATTAGACACCAAATTTCTTGCCAGTGCAATTGCATCCTCATTATATTTTTTCCAGCTTTCCAGCTTAGAAATGAATTTATTTTTTTCAATTCCAAGCTTTGACATATTGACCTTTTCATAAATGATATCCAGATTAACCATTCCCACCAAGTAATTTTCAAGGCTGATTTGAACTTCGGAGGCAAGTTGATAATTGTCAAATATAATGACACCATCTGATGAATACGGACCTTGATAATCCTCTTTTTTATATATATTGGCGAGCAGACCCAGAAGCGTCCATGGCAGCATATTTTTCTCGATGTCTTCCGTCTCAATCGCTGAAACCATATACTTATCCGATGCGGATTGAATGCAAATTCCGCTTTCATCCTTGTTTATAAAATTATAAAGCTCAAAAAAACAGTCATATGTATCAAACGCAAAACGCGTTCTGTCCAATTTTTCAGTCTGTTCCCCAGGCAAGATATTGGCAAAGCGTTTTCCCCAGATATATCCGTTGAGCAGGAAGGACATTCCGCCGTAATAGCCCTGCCTTAGCAGTTCATTCAGCTTTATTGTATAAATCGTTCGAAATCCATATGCATATCGTTTTTCTTTTCTATCATAGACATTTTTATCAAACACTGCAAACCATTCCATCGACTCACAAAACTTATTATTCTGGTTCTTTTTTCCGGAAAGGCTTAAAGAATCCTCTCTTCGCCGCTTGGAATTATTAAAAATCTTTTCCAGCCACCAGTACGTGTTAAAGTGCAGATCGTCGATGTCCATTCCTGTCATTTCCTGCATCTCATCCGCCATTTCCGTATATTGCAGGTTGTCAAGCCACTCCTTCTCAAAGTAACGCCGAAACCGTTCTATATTTTTATAATATATTTCATCCTTGCCTGACGGATTCTCCATATCAATCAGCATTACTATCAGATTGATCATATCGCGCAAATTGTGCGGCAGCAAAAAGCTGCTGCCGTTTTTTTCGGGCAGAAAGCGCATTCCTGTCTTTTGGTACAACAAATCCAGAATGGGCACTACCAGCTTATGGGAATCACTCTGCACGGCACTGCCGTTGTTCCTTGAATCCCAAATCACTGCGCCGTCCGCTGATTTCTTATATGCGATATGTGTATCCGCAATCTCCTGTACACTGGGAAGGTATATCCTTCTTGCGATTGGAATTAATTTTGCGGCATAACGCTCAGCCATTGTTTTCGTCTCGTCTGCAATCGTGGATTGCGCGCCCGATTTCGACAGCGTTTCAAACTCATGCAGATTCTTTTCCTGCACACAAAGCTTTAACTGCTCCATTCGGACTGCCATGATAATAATTACCTGCGGTACAATCAAGTACTTTCTAATTTGTTCCGCCATTTTATATACATCGGAGTTACACAAATCCAAGTCGTCAATAGCAATAATAAGGAATTTCTTCGCGGATGCACTCGTTTTTTTTTGGCACTTTTCCATAAATTCCAGATACTCAGTAACCAGATTCTTTAACTCTCTTTTTAAGTTGGTACTCTCTCCCAGCTTGGAAAGCTTGCTTATATTTCCCTCATAGTCAAACTCGTCATCCAGCATTTTCGTCTGATTATTAATCAGCGACACACATTTGTAGACCTTCTGGAACTGGTTTATTAATGCCTCTCTCGTCCTGGAATCTACACACGTGTTATCCTCATCATATTTTTTTTCAAATTTGCTGAATATCTTTGCCAGTATGATGTCGAGTACATTATGCACATTGTCGAATGTCGATGGGTCTATTATGACAGGATCCGCCAGGTAGATGTTGTTCATGTGCTGATTGCGATACTCCTCAAAGAACTTGCTGTCTCCATAATCAACATCCCTGGAATAATTGCATGCTGCGTTTACAAATGTCGTCATGACACTGCTTTTTCCCTCTCCTCTTTCCCCGCAGAATGCAATGATGTTGTTTTCATATTCGTGGTCTTTCCACATATGGTTCCTTTCATCCGATGCGCCAATAATTTCATTCATCATTGAAGCTGCGCGCCGATACTGCTCCAGAAACACATCATCATTGTCAATGTGCTCATTTACAAAAATGCGGAATTCGTTTTCTTTTATGATCGTTAATAACTTTTCTTTTGTTGTTTTCATGTGACGCTCCAATCTTTGCCTTTCCAGTAACAATAAAAAACATATAAAATCCGCAAAACAAACAAGTTTGTTGCGCAAATCAATTTTGCCTTCTGCCTATACGTTTTCAGCATATTAAATCTAGACTTTTGTACAAAAATTATATATCAATCTATGATAAAATTATCATTATTCACAAAACAAGACAAGGGACAGAATTGACCAACACCCATTATACCAATTCTGTCCCCTACCGCTTTATACTATAATTCAGCAATATCCTCTCCTTTGTCACCCTGTCAATCCTCGCCTGCCCCAGATAATTGAACCCCAAGGTCTTTACAGTACCTCCAAAGGAAATCCTATACCATTTCTATACAGTCGCCCACTGGACGTGCAACCGATTCTGTTATCTCCGCCCAACTTAGTAATTGCGTTTATTACGTCTGGATACTCTTGCTGTGAAGGGCAGAAGTTGTCTTACGGAACGTATTTCAATCCTTTTTCTCGCCTTTTTATCTGCATATAAATCTCAAAAACTACAGCAGGGCTGTCTATTTAATTTTCCCAATATTCAAATCCTGCCCAATCCTCCAAATAACTATAATTCTGTCGTGTCGCTTTTATCGCTTTAAAAAAAGCAGTGTCCATTCCACCCTTAGTTTCCAGTCCGTTTAATAGTTCCGTCAAGAAGCAGCACACCGCCTCAACCTTGACGTCCCAGTGACAGCTGATAATACCTCCCCTCAGCCTTTCAATCATTTGGAGCCAGCTTCCCTGATCCCTTTCGGGGTCTTGCCCAACAGGTATCCCTCCTGAACAAGACATCAAAATAAAATAATTCAAATTCTGCGTCTCAACGCACTTCAGGATATCTTTTATAGATAGTATATGATTTTCACTCCAAATCCCAACTGCACCATTAACAGCATCCTGCTGTTTGCCTCTATGAACCCCATGCCCATATACAATGTATGCATTTACTTCCTTCTCTGACAGACAGCAATTACTGTTGTCATTCAGTACAGACATGCAGCTGTATTGACTACACGTATTATGCAGCCACTTTCTTATTTGCTGTAATGCTGCATCCATGTCATCCCCATAAATCCTGTTATATATTTTTTCCGGAACAGGACGTTGCGCCCTCCGCCAAAGAACATTATAATTTGCAATGTGAATAACAGACTCAACAATATCCATCAGGTACTCATTGTTATAGCGGCTCCCCGCCAAAGAATATGTACCAATTGTAAAATCAGGAATTAAGAAAACTCTTTTTAGCTGATTTTCTTTTATAAACTCATATACAACATCGAAAAAAATATTTGTTATATGCTCCGAAAGCTCCTGACATTTCTCCTGATAACCGCCTGCATCCCACATCTTATTATAAAATGCCAGCTGTTTCATAAAATCATTTGCCGATTTTATTACAATATCATGTTTCTTTTTAGAAATCAGGATGATAATCAGAAATTTATCCAACACTACGGAATGAATAAGCACTTCATCTTCACACAGCCTGTCTTGAATCTGATCCATTGAGTATGTGTTAAATTGTGTCAATGGCTGAAAATAAGGATGACTATCCTTTAACATATTTGTCTGCTTCTCCAACTCCCGCTCCACCTTCAGCAAGGCTTCCTTATCTTCATTGTTATTCCTTTTTTGGACATGATAATGATCTAACAGTTCAATATAACGCTGAAACTGCTCCTCTTCCTCTTTCGTGACCTGACATTCGTTATTATATATATTTTGCTCTTCCAATGTTCGTGGAAGTATTCTCTGCACACAGAAAAACAACTCCTCCTCTCCACTTTTCCCATCAGGCAGGATGTTTTTCCCCAGGATTATTTGCTCCACAAGAAATTTCATATACACTCGATATACCATACTTGCTTCTTGAGATATCCCTGTTCTTTCCTCCTGATGAAATACCTTGCGTTTTTCTTCAACATAACAAACTGCACAGCTGATATAATCATAAATCTGTTTTATATTCCATTCACCTTTACTTTCACTCATCAGAACTTGGGAAAACAAAATGTATACCTTGTCAATCATATCTTTTCTGTCCTTGACCACATCTAAGATGGCATCTCCATATTGGCGGACAATTTCCACAGCCTTAGCAATATCATTCTGACCAAGCTTACTAATACAGTTCACTATTCTTATTGCACTGCACATTTTAACTTCACTATCACAATTTTTGTTCTCTAATTGCTGCAATTCTTCCCTGATTACAGCCATTGGTTCTGCATCCCCAAAACAATCTGCCACAAAAGGACTATATTCAGAAAACGTTTTGACAAACTTTTCTACTGCCTCCTTCTCCTTACTTCGTCCATTTTCATATTCTTCGTTCAGAAACAGTGCCAAAACAGGAACCGCATTTTCCAAAAAAGGAATGTATATGCCTGTTTCTACCGCCATCAAAAAACCGGACATAATACAGGCAACTCCTTCTTCCTTCCTATTCTGCCTATACTGACTGTTCCCCCATGCCAAAAGTCCCAAATAACCGCTTAGTTTCTGTGCTTCCCTGTCTTTATACATTTTCGCACTTTGGAACAGAGTAAGGGCATAATTATTTGCTGTTTGATATTCCGCCCGATACGCAAATATTAAGCTTCCATAGTAATCACTCCACGGCTCGTCCTTACCTTCTCCCTCCTCCTTTGCCCAGATCTTTGTCCCACGGAGCATTTCAATCAGTTCTTCGTTTGTTAAACATTTGCCCTCTCCCATGTCCCCATTACTTATTGCCAGTAATCTCAAGTCCTCATTTCCATTCATTAAGGTAAAATCCCTTATCGCTTCATCATAATTAATTTCTGCAAACTTGGAAATCATTTCAAGCAATTCCAAGTATAATGCCTTTCTCCATTCATTCATAGACATAGAATCCATGTAGTCCCGCCAACGCGAATATACTGTCTCACCACTACAGCATAATATTGTCATTGCTTCCAAAAGGGCTTTGCATTTATTTTGCAGAAAAACAATGCCAGATGAACCCTTTCCAATCGTTTTTGCGCCTTTTAACAGCTCCATTTTCAAAGTTATCAATTCTTCTGCCTTTGGTTCATCTATTGACATATTGGCATACCTCATCATATTAAGTGCCGCTTCCTGATCATCTGCTGCATTCTTAAAATAGTTAACAGCCCTCAGAACCGCCTCATTATTTAACCGCGGTTCCCTATCTATGACACTATAAAGATATTGCCATACAGTTTCTTCCTTTCTCATATTCTCGTTTATAATATCATTCATACGTGCTATCAATTCATAATAATATTTATAATATCCTGTCTGCTGCTCACTGATTTTGCGAAAAATCTGAGCTGCGGATTTATTTTCGCCATTTCTGGACTTAAGAGAACCATATGCCTCCAATACCCCCATATCCTCGGGAAATCTCTGGTACAATCTTTCTATCCACTCTTCTTCCCTTTCTGTCCCTTGACTGGCACGAATTAGTGTCACTGCCAGCCCTCTTGTATATGGTTCTTCTTCATACAGCTCTTCCAGCATTTCCAAGGATTCGCTCCCCCTTCTGTCCATGTAGCAGCAATCAGCCAGCAATAGCTTTTCATGCGTGTCAAGCTCCTTCACATCCACTTCCTGCAAGATATTAATTGCCGACTGTAAATCACCTGCGATTTTGTAGGAAATTGCCTTCATATATCTGCATATCGACTCTCCTAGTCTTTCCCTCTTCGCTTCGACCATTTCCTTGATTTGGGAAATCGTATATTTTCTGCTTGTAATGGCATCTATCAATTCTCTTTGGATAGAATATCCATCTCCCTCATATCTACACCCACAGATAGACATATTATCTGACTTTTCCAAACATACTGTTATTTCTTGTTCCGTTTCTGAAGATATACTTAAAAAAAACATTAAACCACCAAGACATTTTACTGCCTTTTCATACCAACGATCTAACTTTTCACAGAACGATTGCCAGTCTTCCTCCTCCTCATAATGAAAACGAGATGTTCTTCCAATAAAATCCATTTCTACTGCTGCCCTTTTTCCTATATTGGGAACAAGTCTTTCCGCTCCCAATACATATAGAATATATTGCCTGCCTAATGATCCTATGATATTATCAACTTCTGCATCATCTAGCCTTTCTGCATCTTTCCAAATTATATTTTCCAATATTTTTCCTGAAAATATTGTTTTCTCACGATTTCCACAATAATTTAAAACCAGAATTTTATACCCCAACTCAATTCCCTGTTGTATTATGTCTGTGACCAAATTATACGGAACAGCACCATCATGACAAAAAATTGTATATGCATCTATGTCCATCTTCATACCCATTATTCCTCAACCTCCACCCTCTCCACTAATGTTACAAATCCCTGCGTCACTTCGATACATTTCAATTTTCGTAAATTTTCTAATGCCTCATCAAATGCTTTTTTATTGATATTGTTATTTTCTTCACTTTTTCTAACCTGTTCATACAAGTCTTCTTCCATAAGGTCTCGCCTTTTGCGCCTTTGATTTTCATATAGCTCAATCAAAATCCTAATCTGTACAGGCTCCAGTGAAACATTCTCCTGTCCAAGAAGATTTGCAACAATTGTCAGAATTATCATAATCCATTGCTTTATATCCAGCTCGCTTTCTGCCAGCTCAATTGCCGTACAAACTAATGTAAGTGCTGTGCTGAGGTTGAAATTTAATCCGTACCTTTTTAGGTTCCCTTGTGAATTGCCTATTTGTATAGACAAATACCTCTCATCAGTTTCCTTCTCCATTAAGCAGCGATCTAATATCTTTCTACAGATCTGCAGCTCCCTGTCTGGCAAATCAATATCTGCCATTAAACAATTCTTTTGTTCATATAGTCTTCTGTCGTCCATATTTTTCTCCTTTTTCTCCACATCGTATTTTTTAGTACAAATCATCTTTTTATCAACATACCACTTTCAGTCCTGATTTAAAAGAGACAGAATTGACCAATACACGCACAGAGCAATTGTAAATAATTAAACCTCTTTAACCCTCTTTGAAAAATACTTATGGAGAAAGTTATTGATGCCTTTGAAAAAGAAAATATCATATATACTTTGGATGGCGGAACATTGTTAGGCGCCATGCGTAACAAAAAATTTATCTTCTGGGATGATGACATAGATATCGCAATTCCCGTTGTGGGGGGCATGTTAGAGAGAGCAAAGGAGACCATCACCAAACACCTAAGCGATCAATTTGATATTCAGGATTATAAACATGATCCCTTCTACTCTCCCAGATTATCAAATTTCAGAATACGTAACAGAAAGAGTAAAATTACAGAAAAAGACAGCCCGCTCTTTGACAAGTATCTTTACCACGGTCTCTTTATTGATGTATATGCCTATTCTCCAGTTCTTTTTAACGTTATAGCAGACAAACTATACCGGTGGCTGCAAATTCATCCGTTATACAAAAGAATCCAGAAAACAGAGCAGCTATATCCAAAATATAGTCACTCTGATAAAGCAGAAGACAGAGAAAAGCTTCAGAAGTTATTAAAAAAATTTCAGCGTCAAAAAGATGCATATATGAGACGAGTTAAGTGGTACCAGGCACATGTATCAAAATATCTGATTTTGTATGTATACCCAATTCTATTTATGTTGGTGTGCACACTGCCCCGTTTCTATATATATTTGCGATGCCATATCTAATACAACGAAACATAAGCAACCGGCACCGTCAGGGACTGGTACCATGCCAGGGGTATCAGGGAGTCCCGGTATTAATACCAGCTGAGAATACTCCACAGAGATACATTAGAAAATACAGAACAGAAGCCGTAGGTATCGCCTTTTGTAGAACTTCCGGCAGTCATCTGTCAGGATCAGGTCTCCAGGTCAGCCGCAACGATTATCCGAAAAGGAAATATTTGAATATTCTTGTGCGGCAGAGCCGCCTGTCCAGTGTAGCGTGAGCCATCTGTTTAGACGGAGTGTGCCACAATACAAGTGGCAAGTCTGCGAAACTATTTGTGTTTTCTAATATTTGTCATCCTATGTAACATATCTAACAATAAACTATCTTTCAAAATATATAATGTGGATAAATAAATTAATCCGCCTAATCCCACATACAAAAAAGTAAATAAGATTGTCGGACTCATTAATTGTCTAAATGCCATTAGCAAAATCGCCATTATAATGACTGAAATTGCATATTTCCACACACCTCCGAGTATATCCTTCCATTTAAAGTCTTTTCTCATATATATTAAATACACTAGCTGGCACATTGTTATGCTTCCTTCTGCTATTACAGAAGCGATAACTGCACCTATGGCAAAATATCCTGGAATCAGAACCAAATTCATGCACAGGTTAATGCAAGAGCCTATAATAACAGTTGTCGTAGTGATGATTTGTTTTTTTACAGGTCCCAAATACTGTACACCAATTACATTACTAAATCCAACAAATAATACAAGTATGCATCCTAATCTTATCAATATTATTACTTCATCAAACCCATCCCCCATATACCAAGGGACAAAAAGTTCTGCAACCATTGCCAATCCGACTGTAATTGGCAGCCCCATAGCCCACGTAAACCTAAAAGATTTATTCATATAACGTTTAATACCTTCTATATCGCCTTTGGCAAATGCATATGATATTTTAGGCACCATAACCGTAACTAGCGATGTAACTATTGTCATGCACAATCTAATAATTCCCATTGCCTGTTCATAAAAACCGTTTTGAATAGATGTGTCTGTGTATAAGCCAATCATTGTTTTATCGAAAACAGTGTAAATCTGAGTAGCTACTGCCGGAATAAAAAGTTGAAAAGCCCCCCCTATATGGACAAACGGATTTAATTCTTTTAATGGTACTTTCGTTATGCTATCTTTTATTGTATATAAAAGCATAATATTACCAACAACCGGAAATAGAGCAAGTAGCAATATATATTTTTTTAAATCATCAGTATCATTAACAAACAAAAAAATACAAATTAGATTTAAAATTTTAGCTGCTGAGTTTGCCAAAAATATCTTGCCAAATTCTTCCATTCCCTGAAAATACCATGACACATCAGTAATAATTCCAATAATATATAATGACTGGATTAAAAAAACATGTATGTCCTGGCTATGCAAAATAACACAGAAATATACTATTAATGCAATTACACTTAAAATAAAACGCAAGAAAAATACTTCAAGAAAAATTTTGCTTCTCTTTTCTTTATCATCCTGACAGTATGCTATCTCACGTTGAGCATATACAGTAGTTCCAAATGCCGCAAATATTGTAAAATAGCTTACAATAGACAGCGTATAACTGTATACCCCTATTCCCTCTGCTCCAATGACTCTTGAGATATATGGTGTCGTTATTAAAGGAATAACAATTAATAACAATTGATAAAATAGATTATAAATGTAGTTTTTACTAATATTTTTTTTTGTCTCACTTTTGTTCATACTATATCCTGCTTACATATTCTAAAATCGCATCTTTTAAATACGCAATTGCATTATCTCTCTTCAAATTTTCCAATGCAAATTCTTGCGCATTATGGGCTATTTCAGCTGCTTTCTCAGGATTTTGTTCTGCCCAGTTTAATTGCTCCACTAAATCTGACAAATCTTCTTTCACGGGGATATAATGCTCATATGGCACAATTTTGTCATACCAGTATTCCTTTAATTCTCTGTCAACCAAAAATAATGGCCGCCCTGAGAAAAGCAATAATTTCGTTCTGCCACTATACCCTCTCCCTTGAATGTCTATTAAATATTTATATTGTGTATGATCAATAAGAGACACATATTTCGTAGCGTCTTTTTCAGTTCCTCCTACTGAATTGTCTTTCCTAATCCAGTTCATGCCATATATTTCCATACGTTCGTCATTCTCTGCTATTTGACACAAAGTCTCTCTCGTCGGATGTGTCTTTACATTACCTATCCAAAATAATGTATTATATATCGGCATATCTTTTGATTTTTCGACCATTGTTTTCCAGCACTCTTCATAGTCATTTATTCCAGCCTCTTTCCAATTTAAAAATACAAAATCCGGAATCAAAATAACATTATCCTGCTTATTTCTCCTGCAATATGCCATTGCTAATTTGTTTTTTTTAGGAAAATCTTCACAGTTAATCACTATATGGACATTCTTATTTATTTGTGTTCTTACTTCTTCAAATGCTCGCATAAATAAGGTAAGATTTTTTATTCCTCTGTCTTCAAACTTTTGATAATTTTTTATCTTTAACACGCGCGACTTATAATTAAAATCAATATAAACATATGGTTTAATAATTATATTTTTTAGTGCTTCAATGTAACTTACTATTTTTGCCATAACCATTTCGTCTCACTTATCCCTTTTATTTTTCTATCTTTGGATTAAATATAATTCCTGCAAAAAAACCTTTACAAATTATCGCCAGTCTTTTCAATTTATATGACTTTGACAATAAAATGACACGAATAAAATCTCCTAACGTGCGTAATAAAAATACTGGTATTCCATCCCATCCATATTTCTTTGCTATATAAGTTAGATTTCTCACATTATAGTAATGCCTGTCCAATCTGTCAATTGATTCGGTCACGATATCAACATTAGCGTTCCTTGCCATTTTATGGACAACAGCACTATCAAAATCCCAATAACCATTTTTTACTTTTGACAATCTGAGCGTATACTCACAATCATCTCCATAAATAAAAAATTCCCTGATTGGCAAACCTACCCTCTTTGCAATATCCATATTGACAAATAATGATACAAAAGAAGCTGTCTTGACAAATAGCAAATGATTTTCAAGCAGATCAAATTTACTAAATAATTCTCTTTTTACCCCCGGAATATTCATCCTGCATAATTTTCCATCTGTCCACTTAACATAGCTGCACAAAAAAGAAAACTCGTCCTTCAGAATCTGTGCTTTATTTACCAATGACTCATACGCTTTTTCCATAGGAACCGTATCATCATCCATTATCCAGCAATACCTATAGTTTTTCCGGTAAATTATTCTCAGCCCATAAGAAAAACCTCCGGCTCCGCCCAAATTACTGCCAGTGTTGTAATAAAATATATTGCTGTTATTTTCCATATATTTTTCTACCAGTTCTGCTGTTCCATCACTACTGGCATTATCGACAATATAAATATCTAAATCGTTTCGTGTTTGGTTTAATAAAGCCTCAATATTTTCCTTTAATAAATTAACACGATTATATGTCACAACTAAAACTGCTGTTATTTTTTCCATAAATCCACTCCGAAATCAAATACCATTAATATTTCAGACCAAGCCAACACTATGTAACAATAAATATCCGGTAACAGCAAGATAAATCTTGAGTGGCTCGCCTTCAATTTTCCTCCACAAATGTTTGTTTTTGTAATACTTTGGATAATAAGATTTTAATAGCCAAAACAACTCTTTTTCTCTTTTTTTATGTTCTTTTCTTTTGCTGTCTTTAAAGGTAAATATACAGTACCATACCACATATCTTGTAATGTAATATTCCTGTTCTGCATAAGGCGTTTTTATTCCTTCATCTTCCCTATACATTTTAATGATAGCGTTTAATAGCAGACTGGGATCATTTTGTTCTGTAACCCGGTTTTGCTTACTATTTGAAACAGAACTACTATTAAATACCCATTTATATCCACAGTTGTTTTTCAATACAATTATATGGTCAGTATGTGCATATGCCTTAAGATTAAAAAATACGTCCTCTCCTATCTTAGTCTCCAAGAAGTATATATTATTATCAATCAAAAACTGTCTGCGGTACAAGTGCGCCCAAGGAGACACGACAACATATTTATCCCAATTTTTCCCTTTTAGGACTTCATGCCTGATCACTTTACCATTATCTGCAACTCTATCATATCCACCTACTAAAACATCTACCTTGTATCCACTTTTTTCACTATTTTGTATCGATAAAACATATTTTTTTATATAGTCCCTTGAAATGTAATCATCTTGATCTATAAATCCTATCCATTCCCCATCAACCATTTGTATTCCAATATTTCTAGTTCGTGAGACACCCTGATTTTCTTGTCTTAAAAACTTAATCTTACATCTTATTTTTTTCTCCAGCTTATCTAAATATGTTTCAATGATTTCTGATGAATCATCATTTGATCCATCGTCTATAATCAATAAGTCAAAATTCTCATAGCTCTGCCTAATTATACTATTTAAACACCGTACAATTCCTTGTGAGCCATTATATACTGGCAATATCAATGACACCTTGCTCATGATTTTCTTAATACCTCTAAAATAAATAATATTATAATGCAATCAAAAACAATAGTACTTTGTCAAAATGCAATTTTTCAGAAATAATATATATCCATAATACAAATCTGTTTTTAACCATTTCTTCTGAAAGTCTATTTAAGCCAATCCATTTATTCTTTTTATAATGCGGAAAGCATGCTGTTAAAATGCTCTTACGTAAAGAATAAAACTTATTAATGTTAGACATCCCTGCATGTCTTAAATTATACAGCATATTAATTGTTATTCCCTGTACATATAAATACTCAATAATATTATACACATCTGACTTATACGGAATATTTTTTACTTCTTCCCACAAGTCAAAGTAATTTTTTACATATCCTTCATACTTTTTCAATGTATTACCTGACTTCTTTGTTATGGAATTAGGATTCAATACATAATTGTACCCTGTATAATTAATAATTTTAACTTTTGGATTTTTCATCATGCATCTTTCATTAAAAAAACCGTCCTCATATGTTCTGATTCCATGAAAATCCAAATTATTATCAGCCAAAAAACTTCTACGATACATTCTTATACAAGCAGATGGATAGATCCAAGGGGTATTCTTCGAATCACTAATTCTTATTGGCGTAATTTTTCCATCTCTATCACGATTATAACTCCCCATTACAATATCAATATCATCCGCCGTTGCTGCCTTTATATAGGTACTTACATAGTCTGTATTTATATAATCATCACTATCTATAAATAATATATACTCTCCTTTTGCCTTGGAAATACCATAATCTCTCGCATATCCCAATCCACCATTTTTTTCATAAGTGTAATAGTACACATTCTCATATTTTTTTTCATAATCATGTATAATTGAAGCAGAACTATCCGGTGAGCAGTCATCGATACACAGAATTTCAATATTGGTATAGTCCTGTAATAATATTGAATCCAGACATCTGCCTATGTACTTTTCAACATTATAAACAGGCACGATTATTGTGACCAAATTTGACTCATCCACTTTTTCACCAACCTTCTTAATGCTATTTATATCTCATTCGATTTTTCGCCCTGCTTGTAAAAATGCTCTATTATTTTTGCAATCCATTTCGGCCAAAATCTGCAAAACATTTCATAATCCTCTTTTGTCCTGTTATTATCAGCTATAATAGCAGTTGTTTCAGATTCTTCATGTATGCGGTGATACATTAAAATATTATCACAATACACAAATGAACCTTTCATCCTGGAAATCATTTCCCATGCCTGCCAGTCAACAGCGCCACGATATCCTGAGTGGAAAATCGTTTTCGGAAGATTCTTTTTAAGAAATGTGACTGATGGACAACATATCGGAGAGCCAAACGACAGTATCCGACGCCTTACAAAACGTACTCTTTGCAAAAATCTATTTCTAAGCGGCTGCAGCATTAATCGCTTTGTATTTAAAAGCCGATTCCTTATTATACGTTTTCCATTTCTTAGCTCTCCATAATCAGTAAATGCAATCAGTGTTTTGTCCTGTTTGTTGATATTGTTTAATACTTCTTTTACATAATCTGATTCGTAAATATCATCTTGATGGGCAATTGTTACAATCTTCTTATCAGCAATAGATAGACCAAAATTCCAATCTTCCGCTATACCGCTTTTCCCAGTATTTATATGATACTCTAATTGATACTTTCTAACCAAAGTTTCAATATATACATTAGGCGTTGATGTCACCAAAGCAATTTTAGCCTGCACTTTTTGATTTTTCAGCGAACATATACATTCTTCCAGAAAGGGACTTTCTTTATATGCACATATAACAAACTCAAAATCTGATGGTTTATATTTATTCATCTCAATATATCTCCATGTCGTTTGCATTATTACTGCTTTTCGTCTTCTCCAAATCCCGGACTCTTTTCTCCAGAATCGCATTCGTTTGAACAAGCGTCCTAATCCGCACTGCCTGACGTGATGCAATTGAAGTTAAAGCCATTAATATCATAACGACAAATCCCAATACCATCACAAACAGGGCATTCATATTGCTTACCATTCCAAATATTTCCTTAATCCATGTGAGTAAATCAGGAAAAATAACCATAAGTACCAGAAAGACTCCGGCAACAATCCATAAAAGCGCATATTTGAGTAATAGCGCCTTTTTTTTCAAAAAAACCAATAATAGTATAAAATAACAAAACATACCAATTATCAAAGTTGTTCTCAACACTACTGGCAACATTCTCTATCTCCTTATCCCAAAGCTAATTCGGCGAATTATAATCGCCAAACTAACCTTTATCATGTAATAAACCGATTTCCATAAATTAATCGAACTAGTTCCACCAGCACTTTCTCCCATTTTAACCGGTATTTCTTTAATTCTACCGCCATACATAACTCCCGCGACAATCGCCTCTGGTTCCGGATAGTCTTGTGGGTAGTCATTTGCATATATCTTAATAAATTCGCGATTTACTGCACGAAATCCGCTCGTCACATCCTTAACTTTTATTCCTGTACATACCTTAATCAGTTCGCTCAAAAAGCTAATCCCAAAACGTCTGCCTGCTGAAGACTGGAAGCCTTGTTTTTCAATAAAACGAGAGCCAATGACAATATCCGCTTCCTCATTTTCTATTGGCTCAATCAGATTTTTTAGATACGATATGTCATGCTGCCCATCGCCATCTACTTGTATTGCAATGTCATATCCCATTTTATTTGCATAGACATATCCTCCCTGAACAGTACCGCCAATTCCCAAATTTACCGGATTGCTCATGTAGCTTGCGCCAATCCTATGTAATATTTCTTCTGTATCATCTTCGGAGCAGTCATTCACCACTAAATAATCTACATAAGGACATAATTCATTAATATTATTTATCAGATTTTCAATATTCTCCGCCTCATTGTATGCTGGAATAATAACTAATATTTTCATCCGTTGTCCACTTCTCCCTATTGGTATTGCATGATGCAATGCCATCTAGCCTCATAAAAATACACCTGTATCAAAACATGGCAGGAAACATCTGTTACAAAATCCTACCTGTTCTGCACACAAGCGTATTATATCACTTATCTCTGCAAAATGCGACAAAAATATATAATGTTCCTGAATTAACCAAGTACTGCTTCTCAAGTTTTTTAATTTGCGATTGTCTCACCCGATCTGCACGCATTTGCCCTCAAATGCAAATCCATATTTATATATCTTATCCACAGGCACCCCTTTGTCAATAAGGAGTGTGTCATACTTTTTCTCCTCAATCTGTGCCAATGCGGCGGCTACGGTATCCTCAAGTGTCTTCTCCTTTGCCGGTTTATGCACCTTGAACTCAATGATATAGGCATTGTCCTCTTTATTCTTTGGCTCCAGCATGATGTCATATCTGCCAAATCCGCTTTCGCGGTTGGAGGTCAGCACATACCTTTCCGACAAGTCGACCATCAGCCCCAATACGAAACCATGGTAAAAGCGCTCAGGCTCCGACTTTAAGTACCCATTTCCGCTGTCAAAGCAGCTGAATACTCTTAATGCTACATTATTCATAAACTCGTTCATGCTCTCAACATCATTGGCAAGCAGCGCCTTGATGAAGTAATTATATGACCTGTCGCCTGTATTAAACCATCCCGATACCATGCGTGAGAACATGATCCTGGTTTCCTTATTGGTACAGCTTAGTGTATACAAGTATGTCCAGTCTGCCTCCGTATCAATGACTTCGATATTCATTATCTTAAGATACCCGCTTGCCAGCAGCAGGCTCCACACCGCTTCGTTATTTTCATCAAGCTGGCTGAACACAATCTGTTCGTCAAGCTTTGCGCTGAAGGACTTCCCACGTATCAGGTCCTCCACAACCATTTTCGTCTCAGCATCTCCCTTACGCATCAGCTGGTTCACAAAACCGTTAGAGCTGGTATTTACCCAATAACAGCCCAGCTTCCTTTCATCAAGGTAATTGATGATCGACCATGGATTGTATATATCGGTGTGCCTGCCAAAGGTAAAACCATCATACCACTGCTTTACGACCTGTTTCTGGTCCGACAGTCCATACTCATCCATTGCGTCAAATACCTCGCTCTCGGTAAATCCAAAGCATTCCGCATAGGTCTCTGAGCTAACCGTCACAATCTTAAGGTTATTTAAATCAGAAAAAATAGATTCCTTGGAAATCCTTGTGATTCCGGTGATGATTGCGCGCTGCAGATTAGGGTTTGTCTTAAATGTAGCATTGAAAAAACTCCTGAAAAACGCTGCGGCATCATCCCAATTACCTGCAAGCCATGCCTCCTGCATCGGTGTGTCATACTCATCAAGCAGCACGACTGCCTTTTTTCCATAGTATTTTTCCAGATAGATACAAAGCTGGTTTATTGAAGTGTATAATATTTCATCAGGCATATTCATATTAACTGAGTCAAAAAAAGCTCTGTCACTGTCGCTGAACTGCTCCGATTTCATGATATCCCTGAATCGGTCATATATATTTGAAATAATCTGCTTTACCACAATCTTCATGCTTTCTGCGTTCCCTGTTTTTATCGACGCGAAACTCATGAAAATCACCGGATATGTTCCCTGCAGTTTTCTATACTTTTCATCCTCCCAGATGGACAGCCCCTCAAAGAGGTCACCGCGGTCTGCATAGCGGTTTGAGAAAAAACATTCCATCATGCTCATGTTCAGCGTCTTGCCAAAACGGCGCGGGCGGGTAATGAGCGTCACCGCGTCCTCACTCTCCCACCATTCCCTGATGAAATTCGTCTTATCCACATAAAAGATATTTCTAGTCCGAATATCCTCAAAACTCTGTAGTCCTATCGCCACTGTCTTCATCATGATGGCACCTCCCTTTTTCCCCTCATACAAAGTCCCATTCTTTTCAGCATTTACAGAATAATTTCAGACGTACTGCTATGCCATCAATCAGGTTGGACACAAGATTCGTTTATTATATTTCAAGATATTTTCTCCAGAACTCTTCTGATGTAATATATTCTCTTCTTGCCTTATATTCATTTGCAATTTTTTCTTTTTGCGCCTTATACATTCTTACATCCTTTCTGTATCGTTTTACAAGTTCATGATATCTTTTTTTATTGATTGTTCTTATCGCTGCTGTTTTCGTATATGGATTCACAGAAATAAGAGTTTTTCTTAATGATTGTTTTTGAATGACATCAACAAAGGCAAACGGTATTATTCCGGGTTTTCTTTTCAGCAGTTTTTCGGGCCAGAATCGATGTCCGTTTGCAGTTAAATGATATAAGCACTTATCGATAAATTTGCGTTTCCAATCGTTGAACACTTCATTTATGTTAATCTCATAATCACAACATTCTGCTATCGGAAGCATTTTTTCATTATTTTTATTGTTTTCGATTACGATCGCCTCACCCAGGTTCTGCTCAATAAATGCCGGTCCTTTCATATAATCTTCCAGTGCTCTCAGCAGTAATTCTGCAGCATTGTAATTAAATTGATAAACCTCTCGCCAAAATGCATCGGTCCACATACCATATACATCCATATTCGTTAATACACCGGTTGTACTTTGAGCAATCATATAATTTCGTATTTTTTGATACAGGTCAAAAGATGCATTGTATTTATTTGTAAATCCCATATGCCATATACATATACCGTTCATTGTAATGATCTGTGCTTTGCTGCGCAAAGAATATTCTATGTCATCAGCTCTGATGAACACTGGCAGCGGCAATCCGTTCTTTTTAATCTGTGTGACTGGTATGCAGCAGTACCACCACCCCGCATATGTATTTTTCATTCCTGTGTATGCTTCTTCATTCTTTAAGATATCCCACAAGTGTTCATGGTACAGTCTTGGTTTTATGGCTTTGAGATCACCCTTACCATATACATGCCCTATATCCTCATGTTGAACATTCATTTCCTCATATAAAAGCATTGCGCCACTAATAAAATACTCATAATACTCCGGTTTTAGTAATGTCAACAATATATAAGTTTTTCGAATACTCTCAGGTAATATTATCACATCATCATCCATTAGCAATACGTTCGTGACCTCTGGTGTCTGATGCAATGATTCTATCATTCCTCTTGCAAATCCTCCAGAACCTCCTGTATTTAAATTTGGATGCACTTTCACATTGTCACTTTCCAATTCGGCAGGATTAAGCGTTCTGCCATTATCTACTACATGTACAAAGATATGCTCTTTTATTTCTTCTTCGCCATTTTCAAATAATTCAGACTGAAGCAGCGCAATGTTTTTTTTGATAAATTCCTCTTTTTTGCAGGTTGTAGAAGCTATCGACAGTACAACTTCCCTTTGCTTGCCTTCTTCGCATTCTGCAATATATGCCCCACCATAAAATATGGTTTTATCCAGGGAAACAATTTCAAATCCTATGATTGTTTCATCATTTTCGGGATAAGGTATTTCTATGGTCTGTCGTTCTTTCAGATGAAATTCATGTTGAGATATTTCCTTCTGATACGGAATGTCCGTGTCCATATGACACCCTGTTAATGCGATAATAAAATCACCTTCCATATCCAGCTGTAGTGATATATCCTCTACACATGTATACTGTTCCCATTTTTTGATGGAACAACCATTCAAATATGTAACAAAATCAACTCTCTGAAATAGTCCGATATTTAGCGTTTTATTTTTTCTATCTAAATAACTTCTGTCACCCTTATAGAATAAATTCCACTTCCATTCAAATTTCTCATCATTTGGCAATAAAATACTCTGTATCTTTCTTTTCATTATCATAATCTCCTCATCGAATCTTATAAATGCATCCTGCCGCATTCTCATATATTTTTTCATATGTATCTAAATACCCTTGCGTTTCAGGTTCGATCTCTTTGCATGTTTCATAAATTACGCAGGTATATTTGTCTCCGTCATTTAATACTTTATCCAGCATGTACTGTGAACCATACTGTTTCTCATCATATCCCAGTAATTCCTCCTGATATGCTAATGCATAATATTCAAAGTAACCGAATAAAATACAATTCAGACACTGTATCTGCTCTCTCTCACTAATGCTGATGTCCGCTACCTTATGATATAATTCGATAATATCATCGCTCATTGGAATCGGAACCGCTTCTTTTCTCCCAAAGTCGTAATTCCAGCTATATAGCCTAAACAGCGATCTGCCGTGCAGTTCATAGTTGATCTGCTGCCCATTGACATCACTTTTTTCCTCAATCACAGATTCGATTCCGCCGAATGTGAACACCCACAAAGCTAAGATTGACAAAAAATAAACTGTGATTCCATCAAGTCTTTCCTTTTCTATTGTGGAAACTGTCTGCATTACCATATAAAATGCAACTGCCCAAAACAGATAGTAATTCTTGTAGTAATAGTATGGTGATACTTGTCCTAAATAACATGCATATAAGAATGCCATAACATACGAAATCATAAACATTCCCATTATGAAATCAAATGTCCAGGTTTTCGTTTTATAGCATCGATATATTCTATATAGAAGTATCGGTAATAGAAAAATAAAATCCCCAAATAAACTGCAATACATATATCCCGGCATACCTAATGATTCAACTTTTGATCTGCCAAACGGTAAAAATTTAAAATACAGACCTATTACCAAAAAACATGCCAAAAACAACCCTGACAAAATCCATGCTGTGTATTTTTGTAATAATGCATTGCGTGAAATGATATTTTTATTTATATAATATACCAATACACCCACCAGAACAATCGGGAAAAACAGTTGATATGATTTCAATAACCCCAGTAAAGCCAGCACAATAGCCACCAGGAAAAACTTTGTTCCGATTTCTTTGTTCTCATATCTGTCAATTAGGATAAAGACAAATATCGAAACCAGCATACCTACGCCCAGATATGATGTTCCAAACACCATATTATTTAGCGGATATCCCATCATATAAAATACTGATGCGGCACCGCCTATTATAAGAAGGAGTTTCTTTTTATCCAGCTTATTGCGTATCAGTGCAAAAAATAAATTACCATGGAAAAATATCATAATGATATCTGTTATAATAAATATCTGTACATCCTCGTACGGTATAATAAAAGCGTACATAGCTTCCAAAAAAAGTCCGGTATTAATTGCCATAAATGGCATGCTGGTTCCTGTCACATAAGGATCTTTTGCAACTGTTCTGGCATACATTAAATGTCTCGAACAATCCGTAGATGACTGATAGTTAAAATAGTCAAAGTGCCATCCAAACTGTCTTCCACCTAAATAAATCGCAATACCTGCAATAGTAAACATTAAAATAATGTCAAAAACTTCTATATAGTATTTCTGTATTCCCTTTTTGGTTATCCAATATATGCAGAAAAAGCTCAATGCATAATTCATGATTGTCATTGTAACAATCGAACCTGAAATGCCTACTTTATTGACAGTTATTCTCACAAAAACCTGGTAGCATAAGAAAATCAGGATTGAAATGAAATAATAACTAACTCCATTCAATTTTTCATTTCTTTTTTTTGTTAAAAAAATGGCACATGTAGTAACCAGTATGCTTACTAAATATATAATACTTCTTAATGCTTCCATATCTTTATCCCCAAATCTTCTTCTACATCTTCCCAAACCATATTTTGTTAAACCTACCCAAATTTCCTGTGCCTGCATACATAAAGACCAGGCAGATATTTCTCCAATATCCCGCATAGGCTTTCAGCTGATATTTTGCTTTTTGGGCATATGCCTTTTTATATTTCTTGTCTATTGTCTGGACACCATAGGCATATGTCTGTATCTTTACTGCCTGCAAAAGATCCCGCATTTTACGGTCTTTGAACTTTGCCGCATATTGATCGAGATGATTAAATATATCAAAATGCACATACAACCGCTCGTCTGTGCACTCGGTATCCTGTCCTTTTCTGCCTAATCTGTAATAATAAAGATATTCGGGTATGCATATCGCACTTTTTGATACGAACGTGTACTCAACCCGAAATGGCAGGTCGTCAAATCGTTTCAAGTCTTCATGAAAACGGATCTGATGTTCATCCAGCACTGATTTTTTATATAGACATCGCCAAATAGCGACCTTCGCCTTCACAGCAAGCAGTCTTATCCTATCGGTGTCATACTCACCTGTCAGGTATGTTCCTGCCAGGCAATCATCCAGTACCGGTTCCGACTCTCCTGTTTCCTCATAATACGCACAATATCCACAATATGTCAGATCATAATTTCCGAGCATCGCACGTTTGAGGAGCTTCCAAAGCATAGTCTCATCTACATAATCATCAGAGTCCACAAAGCAGATATATTGTCCTTTTGCACACTCGATTCCCTTGTTTCTCGCTGATGCACATCCGCCGTTCTGTTTCCGGATCAGGCGGATACGTATATCTTTTGCCGCGTAATCCTGTATAATTGCCGCCGATTCATCCGTAGACCCATCATCGACAAACAGATACTCAATATATGCCGCCTTCCATTTTGTCAGGTTTTCAATGCACTGTGGCAGATATTTTGACACATTGTATACTGGAAGGATCACGGATAATTCTACATCTCTGTCTGTTTTGTTCCATTCAAATATCTCGCTTTCGTCAGTATTGTTTTTCATTTGTTCAATATAAATGTGCTCCGTACTTTGTCGGTTCTTTCCCCACAGCGAGAAATAATCTTCTCCTGCATTCATACGACCCACCATGTACTTTTTATGCAGTTTTGCAAGCTGATCCATCATCCCGCAGGAGCAGTCGAACAGAATCATATCAATCGGCTTCTCCAATCCTGCAAGCTCTGAAAGATTGTAGTATATCTTTTTCGGCCGTAGCGATTCCAATAACCTTTGAAACTTTTGACTTCTGGTCAGAAGCAGTACCGTATTTACTGTATTTTGATCAATTCTTGACAAATAATTTTCAAGTTGTTTCATTGTGTTTTAACTTTCTAAATACTTTTTTTACCAGCTGCTCACTTGCATCCCGATAAATATAATCATAAAATATGGGAAGCAATGCTCTGTTCCTAATTACCGCTAAAAAAATACGGTATTGCCGGATTTCAGACTTCCCACAATATTTTTTGCCTTCTCGGAATAGTACTTTGTCATACGCTTCAGGAACATTTTTAAAAAAGCGGTACAGCGCCTTCACAAGCTCCTTTCGCGTATCCAAATCCGCCATCCGTATTCCTTCATTCGCAAAGCTTACCATAATCCTCATGACAGGATATCGCATGACGTCCTCATGAGCTTTGCCCTGCTCCGTTTCCTGCAGGTATGTCAACAGGTCATCATATACCTGCAGTAAATCCATCCTGTCTTTGCCCCGTGATGCCGTAATCTGGTTCGAATTTCCTTTTCGATAATAAAATCCCACACTTCCTATGCCCATGCAGATTTGACAATTGGACAACAGATAAAAATGAGGGAATACATCCTCCCATTTTACTTTTTCCCTAAAACGAAAATGTACTTTTTTCACAAAATCCATTTGAAGGATCTTGCGGCACTGATTGACATCCGTCCTGTAAATTCTGCTGTCTGCCTGTGGGTTGATATAAGCGCCATCTTCCGGAAACAGCTCCCTGAATAGCGGCTGATCGTACCAGTCAGCAATCAGCTTGCTGTTCTCGTCATAAATCTGTGGCAACGTCATGATGATTTCAGGCTTTTGTCCTGGATTCTTCTCCAGCTGTGCGGCAATATGCTCGACGTAGTGCGGCATGAGCCAGTCATCACTGTCAAGAAACGATATATACTCGGTATCGGCAAGCTCAATACCATGATTTCTCGCACCGCCAAGGCCTCTGTTGGACTGATATACGTATGTAATTCTGCCCGGATATTTCTGGCTGTAAGCTTTACCGATTTCTTCTGTCTTGTCAGTTGAACCGTCGTTTATGATAATGATCCTGTAGCTGTCACTTGTCTGGTTCAATATGCTTTGGATTGTTCTGTGTAAGGTAACCTCAGCATTATACGCCGGTACAATGAACGAAATTATTTCTCTATCCATACGACATCTACCCTTCACGCTTTATTTCTTTGCTTATGCCTGCAGTTACTCCCTGGCCGCTTCTGCATGTCATTTATCAAAAAGTAATTATTCCGTTGCAGTTCAGCCTTCGGCTTCCTGTTACATTATTCCAGCACAACGGCACCCAAAACATTGATTTGAAATTCCAGTGCCTTATTTAATTCATTTTCAATTTCTTCATATATTGACTGGTTTACGCTCTCGATCAAAAACACATTACCGATTTTAGCACACTCTGTAAGGTTTTCCACATTATAATATATATCACTCAAAAGTTCAACAGATATTCCCCGGTTTTCCACTCCTTCCGACAGCTTCTTTAATATTTCTGCATCATAAGCCTCCATATTTGTCCCTGTCAGAGCGATATGATCGACATTATTCTGTTCACACTTTAAGACAATGCCAACAATTCCGGATTGAATCTGAGCTTCAAGAGAACGTTTTTTCTTATGCCTGTCCCGTTTGCCAATCAGAAAATTATCAATACCATTAAAAATCCTCTTTTTAGGCAATGTCAGTGTAATAACACTTAATACCTCCAGATTGTAAAGCTCCGAGAGCTTGCCTGGCGATAATAACCGCGCTGCAAATACCACCTTTAAAACTGCTATGCCACACGGAATCATTGCGCCCAAAATAAAACCCAGCACAATAAATTTAAGGCTGATATGCGGTTCCTTTAATTCAAAGCCGGTCTCATCGATTGCACGGTCAGCAACCGCTTTATTTCCGTCAATAGCAAGCAATGCAAACAGATATGCTTCCTGTTCATCTGTCAATTTTTCTCTCTGCTTTGCAATGTCGGCCTCCTTGTCATAAATATTCTGTGTCATACTATTCTGTGTGTCAATCACCGACTGGTCATAAGTTGTCTGTATATTCTGATTAATCAGGGAAAAGCCATGTGGAATAGTCAGGTCTAATTCATCATATTTTTCCTGCAGTAACCGTTCTACGGTATCCTGTATCGCATCCACATCCATATCGTCCGTAAGCTTCATGGAAAACGCTATGGTATTTCCTTTTCCTTCATTGTACAGACTAAATAGGCGTGACATCTGCTGCCGGTCAATCGAAATACCTGATGCCTCTATTAATGCTGTCAGATTATCATCATCGGATAAAGTAGTGATATATGCAGAAATCAGATCCTGTGCAAGCATCTGCCTCTGATAGTTTATATCGGATGCGCTACTCTTTTGATCAGATAACGCCTCATCGTACACCTGTATGTAAAACTGCATATACAGGTTCTTTAGCGCATATCCGTCCAGCTCTGTGTAAATATCATGCTTCTGATATTCCTTCTGCTCCTCCAGCTGTCGATACAATTCTACAATATTCTGTGCTTCCCGTATCTGTATGCCCGTGAGCTCTTCAGATGCCTCCAAAAGCGATATATCCTTGCCTTCATATGAGTACTTTTTCTCCCTTGTCTTTAGTACAGACTGGTATTTATTTACGCTTCTTAAATATCCGAGTCCTCCAAAAGCAACCGCAACAATGACCGCCCACACTATAATCGCCCGCCATCGAAGCATGATTCTCCAAAAAATATCGCGCAAATCTATTTCTTCATCGTTTCTGTCATAATGTACTATTTGATCCTGACTCATAATTACTCCTCCCACTAACTTCATGTATCGTCTGTTGATATTTTGGCATGAACAGTATTATATCACAAGTATTCCCGCTTGTCATTCTATAGATACCTCATTTCCCTGCAAATCGTAATATCTTATGCTGCTTCGATTCCCGTCCTCATCATATTCACGCTCATCTGCAAAGAATCCACGGAAATTCAATACTGGTATTCTGTCAGCATCATAGAATTCCTCACGAATGATCTGTTTCCTGTCATTATATGTATACCGTACCTCATGGTAAGCAGCATTGCACATAACAGGTTCATTCTCTGCATCAAAATACCGAATGCTAATCACATTTCCATTTTCATCATACTCTCTTCCTGTCGCATAATGTCCTCCGCCCATATCCTTTCTCGCTCCATCAACGTCATAATAAGTTTCATAGATATTCTGATTTTTCTCATTATAGCTACAGTGAATCTCTGCATATCCCCAGATGCTGACAACAGGATTACCTACTGTATCATAATATCTGTATACTGCCGCATTTCCATTCCGGTCATATTCCGCATCATAGGAGGCGTAGCCTTGTGCCCGCAATACAGGCTCTCCGTTCACCCCATAATACTCCTCATGAATGATTTTTCTGTTCTCATTATAGGTACTTCTTACCTGCCAGAACTCATCATGACACAGAATTGGCTCTGCCGCCACTCCATAGTATCTCTTTGCTGAGACATTACCTGCCGCATCGTATTCAAATTCAGTGATTGCACATTCACCGTTCCGCATCATCAAATTACCATTCACATCATAGTATTCCCGTCGGATCTCCTTTTGGTTTTCATTGAATTGCCTGTGGATTTCCGCGTATCCGGACTGGCAGATCACAGGCTCTCCATTGACGCCAAAGGTTCTTTCTTCCAGACGGTTTCCTGACTCATCCAATACAAATGTTATGGAAGCAAAACTGTTATTCTTCAAGACAGGCGCTCCATCCGCACCATAATAATGCTCTGCAATACACCAGTTCCTTTCATCATACTCATACTTTGCGATTGCGTATCCTTCCGGTCTCAGAATCAGGCTGCCGTCTTCGCCATAATAACGATATTCATAAGCATTTCCGTATTGGTCATATTCCCGTTCTTCTGTCGCATAGCCTTTGACGGAGCATATTGGCTGCCCGGATTCATCATAATACGATTCACGCACCAGTTTGTTGGCAGCATTATATTCCATATGTATCTCTGCATAACCGTCAGCTATCTTTACAGGAGCATTATTTTCGTCATAATATTTTCGTACCGTATTTTGTCCTGCTTTATTGTACTCATATTCGATTGCCCAATAGCCATCCTGCAAAATGCGGTTTCCTTCTTCATCATATCGTTCGGTGCGGTTATTCTGTCCCTTCTCATCATAATAGTAGATTGTGTCATATGATACCGTCTGCTGGTAAGTAATTTTTTCGATTGCCAAATCTACCTGCAAGTCTGCATTTAGAAATGCCTTGAACTCTACTCCATTCACATTTCCGACAGAAAAAACCACATCAACAATCAGACTTCCATCCTCAGCAAATTCATCCAGGTATACTTTCTGCTCTTTTCTGATATTATTGCCGTAGTCTGCACAAGGCACCAGTGTACAAAGTATTTCTTCGCTTCTCTTTGTCTCCGGCGGTATCCGCAGATGATAGGTCACCTTGTAAATTCCGCCCCACAAGTACGCATATGGTCCCATTGGCATCGCACTATGCTCACTTGTAAGTATTACCTCTCCACTCTCTCCCTGTTCCAGACCATTACATTCCGCCATATAGTCCAAATCCACTTCCTTTTGAACAGAATAGTAGCTTGTAAAATGATATCCCTTTTCTCTCAATAAGTCAATCACTTCCCGGTCTGTGGTATAAATTGCATGTTCGTCTGAGATCTCTGCAAACAAAAAGCCTCTGTCGAGCAATATTCTCGCATTATTGTCCTTATTGGTAAGAATTGTACTGTCTGTCTTTCTCGCCAAATCTTCCAGACTATATACAGAATATGTATTGTTTGCATTAGCCTTGTGATACAATACCGGTACATCATCTACATATAGCCTTGGATTATCAGTCTGATTAATCCAGGATAATACATTCTGCTCTTCTGCTATCACATTGGCATATTTTAACATTCCTAGTGATAATTCATTATGTACAAATATTATCATTGCTGACAATCCAATAATGCCAATACTTATCATTCCGATTAATACTCTTTTTGGCTGCATTAACCGTTTTAATATCGATTTACCGTGAGATTTATGTGCGCCCAATTGATACCATGCATAAAATATACCCACAACCATACCAATAACAGCCAGAAGTATCCAGATGAATAGCTTTCTTCCTTTCTCATCTGCACCGCTGGCTGTTAATGTTACAACCGTTCTGATCAATGAAACTACATAGTCCAGTCTGCAAACCAAAAACAGGGCAGCTACAGCAACTGTTCCTGTCCAAATCTGCAGGATCTTATTTTGGTGCAGCATGCCTTTGATTCGGTCTAATATTGATCCTTCCCGATTCTCACTCCTGGCAATTCCCAACACCGGAAGCAATAAAAAGATATTGTAATTCAATTCGGGAGCATGATGTTCCAGTACCGAATGTCCGGCAATCAGCATCACTGCCAAGGTCATTCTGATATTTCCCATCTTTGTACCCCGTATCGATGACATCACAAATCCAATCACAAAGACAGCTGACACCAATATTCCATAGCGAACCAGCAACAGGATATAGGCGCTGTCAATAAAATTATACGCATCTGGCATCGTCTGGCTGAATCCGGCCCCTATTTGATTATAATAATTGCCAAACCAATGGATTCCATAGTTTGTAATCGCCTGATAGCCAATATCCAATCGACTATGAAACATGGAATTCAGCTGTGCCATATCATTTACATCTGCAATTGTCCCATAATGCATTGTCAGCCTGTACATCAATAATCCGCAGACCGGAAACGCAGCCGCCGACAAATACAATAATACATTCACCAGCCGGCATACTTTGGCTTTATTGCGGGCAAACCGCTCATAAAGAATCACTATTACAGATATAACTATTAATAAGATTAAAAAAATCGTAGAATTTTGTGCATTATTAATCTTGTGGACAAATATTACAGACACAGCTGCCAATCCCATAATCGGCCATTTATATCTTTGTCCGTATTCAATCCAAAGCGCTAATATCAAATAAAAAATATATGCCGCACAATCTGTCGGATAACAGATTCCCATGGCTGAACGTATATTTTTCGTTCCATCCGAACGTGATACAATGTATACCAGATTGGTAATCTCACCACTACATGCTGCAATGAAGGTAATTACCAAAAAGAGGATTGTCACTATGATGTACCCTTTCAGAACCTTATGATAGTCCAAGCCCAGTGAGCCCAAAAGGAAAATAGCCAGATATATAAAGAATTCATACTGATAATGCTGCCAGCACAGAACCATTGGTATTGTCAAAACCAGTGTCAGATACGCCTGTCTTCTCGAAAATGCCTGATTCCAGCCAATCAGAATCCTGCATCCTCCAAATATGCATGCACCGGCAAATATGGTGCGTATTATTTCTGGTCTTATTGACACAAAAAAAAGCGTCGTACATAATTGCAAGTAAAAAATATGCGCAATCAAAGATGTAAGAAACGCAATGTCAATCAGCTTACTATGCTTTTGCAGCCAACACCGAACAGGCTCTCCTTTAATATCACCTTCCACAAGGATCAACAACGCTACCGGAATCAGATAGACCGCCTTTGTCACATAATAAGCACAACAAATAACCGCGGTCAAAAATAACCGTGGCTCTAACGATCTCAGATTTCCAAAATTATATTTTTTTCCGTCCATAACTTCCTCTCATGTCCATTGGCAATCGTGTAAAATCATAATTGCCCCTGATAATTTCTCAAATCAAATTCTTTTACTATTTCTATGATATATGCACAGTCCTTCTCCCTGTCTGACGGTTTCACTATAATATCATACAAATCCGCTCTCTCTGTTTCGTTCCAGACCTTACCCCAACGCCGCTTCTACCATTATAATACAACAGCCTGTCCATTAAAGCCAGCCCATTTTTACACTTTACCATAATCTACACATAAAATGAAATTCTTATCCATTTCTTAGGACATTTTGAAAAGCTCTAGCAAAAAATGCTGGTAAACAAATACCTATTCCCAGTATTTGTCCAGGCTCCGCCGCGCCACTTCCTCCGGAACGGAAAACTTACTAATTACCTTTCGAAGCGTCTCTTCCCTGGGAACCCCAAACTCCTGGCACAATTCTATAAACTTGCTGATTCCCTGTTCTATTCCCTGTTCTATTCCCTGTTCTATCCCTTCTTCAAGTATGCTCTGTCCAAGTCCGCTCATGGTATTTGCCTCCTTCCACAGCTTTGAAAAGAAAAGAACACCGATTGGTCCGATGGACACGTTGATAGCGAGTCTCGCTAAGTCAAGAGGGTTTATTATCGTGACGAACAACATAGAAAAAATACCGCACATAACCCCATATTACCTGACCTCGCGGGGCAGGGACACAAATACACTATTACTGTTCCTAAACAAAGAACTGCTAAATGCGATCTGACTTCTATTACTCCGTACATAACTGTTATTCTTTAAATCCTTTTCAAATGCCCTGGTTTTTTGTGCCCTTTTGTCATGGAGCAAAAACTTGTTTTTTGTGTGATTTTTTAAACAATATCGCAAATACAAACTATAATTCCTTTAAGTATTTCATAAAATTCTGCTTGTTCTCAAGTGCAGTTGTAGTTGGTCTTCCGAGGTCATCACGTGCACCTATTGCGCACTGAACCTCTATCAAGCTCAACTCATTGCGCTTCTTTGCTGCCGCCAACTCTTTATCCAGATCCTTAAAATTGTCCACACACACAGCATTAGTATAACCACAGGCCTGTGCAATAGCGACCAGATCAATCTTGGAAGCCACCGTTGGCATGCCTCCGACAGTTTCATGTGCACCATTATTAATCACAACATGAATCATATTCTTTGGTGCATTTGCCCCCAGAACTGCCATAGAACCCATATGCATTAAAACGGCCCCATCACCATCCACGCACCAGATTTTAGTATTAGGTTTATTAATCGCTACGCCTAATGCAATAGATGAGCTATGTCCCATTGAACCTACTGTAAGAAAATCATATTTATGACTTTGACCATTCGCAACACGCGTTTCAAACAGCTCACGGCTTGCCTTGCCAGTAGTAGAAACAATCGGGTCTTCACCGGATGCCTTTACAATATGCTGAATAATTTCTTCACGAATCATAGTGTTGCTGTTTTCATACTTAACCTTTCCATCATATGAAAGGGCATCTTTACGGACAATAAAAGCCACATCTTTGCCCGCTTCCAGAACTGATCTAAAATCTTCCATCGCAGCGGCTACTTCTTCATCACTAGTTTCCTTACCAATAATAAAAGTCTTGATTTGCATATCTTCAAGAAGCTTTACTGTAACCTCGCCCTGATAAATATGCTGGGGTTCGTCATAAACACCCGGCTCGCCTCGCCAGCCTACAATAAATACCATAGGAATCGCATACACTTTATCATTCAGCAGTGATGCTACCGGATTAATGATATTCCCCTCCCCGCTGTTTTGCATGTACACCACAGGAATTTTACCTGTCGCCAGATGGTATCCAGCTGCCAGCGCAGTACAGTTTCCCTCATTTGCTGCAATTATATGATGTTTTTGATCAATACCATAAGTATTCATTAAATAATTACAAAGTGCCTTTAGTTGGGAATCCGGCACTCCTATATAAAAATCGGAACCAATTATTTCCACCAATTTTTCCACTTTCATAAACTAATCCTCCATTTAGCGTTGATACAAAAATATACCTTCACCTATATTGCTCTTGATTAACTGCATCCAATTCCGCCACAGTATCTATCTCTATAATTTGATTTACACTGACAGGATGCACTTTTAACACTAATTTATCCAAGTTTTGATTTACAACATCATCCCAAAACATTTCCTCATATCCAGAACCTAAATATGTATCTTCTATTGCCTCTTTTAGAATCAGTGCATCCTTTTGGGATAAATAGGCAATTCCTACCATATTATAACAGTCCGTGCCCTTTTTACCTACTCTGGTAATGATACCTGCTTCATTCTGCTCAAAGACCCAATCATCTGAATAGCCCTTAACCATTTTACCATAATAGCATGACTCTTTGACTTCTGCTTCGAACAGCATTGGGTCTGAAATAAAAAGATCTGCCTCACATATAAAGCAGTCTCCCATATCCAATACATCCCTTGCCGCATACACAGAAGATATATTATTAACAGTCTGGTATTCAGGATTTTCGATTATACTCAATTTTTCATACTTTTCCGCCAGATACTGAAACTGATTGCCCAAATAACCGACCACAACATAGATATGCTGTATGTCTATCTTTTTCAATCCACTAATTACAGTTTCAATCATTGGAACACCATGCACCTTAATTAGCGGCTTTGGTATTTTTTCAGTCAGGGGACGCATTCTGGTTCCCATCCCTGATGCCATTATAATTGCATTAGCCATTTTACACCTCAAAACGTGTGTATGTGATATTTTATTTGCAATATTCAGATACACACGTTATTCATGTCATAATTAAATTTCATCAATCAATGTTATAATATCCTTGATTGGAAGCAGTCTGCCGTCTACTTCCTGCGCTCGGTGATACCTTAAGATATCTTCAGCCGTCTGCTTCATTGCCGGAAATGCACTTCTCGTAAGCTGATTTGCGTAAATTACAATATTTACACCATGCTCAGAGAGTTCTGCCTCTGTAATACTATTGAATGAAGATGGAACAACAGCAATTGGTGTTTCCTTATCTTCGTTTCTAAATTTGTCACAGAATTCAAGAATTTCATCAGGGGATTTTTTGCGGCTATGAATCATAATCCCATCAGCACCAGCCTTTACAAATGCTCTGGCACGCTCCAGTGCATCTTCCATTCCTCTCTCCAAAATCAAACTCTCAATGCGGGCAATAATCATAAAATCATCTGTAAGCTGTGCCTTTTTTCCCGCAGAAATCTTGGCACTGAAGTTTTCAATGCTCTCTTGTGTCTGTGCCACTTCTGTTCCAAACAAAGAGTTTTTTTTCAAACCAGTCTTGTCTTCAATGATAACAGCTGAAACCCCCATCTTTTCAAGTGTTCTGACTGTATACACAAAATGCTCCGCCAGCCCGCCTGTATCCCCATCAAAAATGATTGGCTTTGTTGTAACCTCTGTCACATCATCAATCGTGCGGAAGCGGGAAGTCATATCAACGAGCTCGATATCTGGTTTACCTTTCGCAGTCGAATCACAGAGAGAACTAATCCACATTGCATCAAACTGATCCAGTTCACCATTATGCTCAACAATTGTTTTTTCTGCAATCAAACCGGTGATACCACTATGAACCTCAATAGCCTTAACAATTGGGCGGATACTAATTAATTGTCTTAGTCTCTTTCTGCGGTATTCCGGCATCGCTAATTTTGCTTTAACCCTGTCATCAACAATTTTGACCTTTTCATTGTATGTATATGGCACATCAATAATCTGTCCCCCATACTCACTAAGCAGATCGGCAACATTATCACGTATGGCTTTCATTGGTCCTTCCAGCCAGTTATCGCCATGGATGACATAGTCCGGATGAATCTCTGCAATCACTTTGTTGTACATTACATCATCCTGAACAATAACGTTACTTACACCCTCAATATCTTTAACCATCTTAATTCGTTCTTCAAAAGTCACAGTCGGAAAACGGTTAAAGCGGATCATTGCAGGATCACTGAGTACACCAACTGTTACCTCACCATATCTGCGTGCTTCATTGATAATATTTAAGTGTCCCTCATGAATCACATCTGTGCAAAAACATGTATATACTTTCTTCATCATTATACCTCATATCTAGCCGGAATCTGAATATTATTTACTTGCAGCGCTTCTCTAAAGACTACAAAGAAATCCTTAATATCCGGTTCGTCAATAGCTCCTAACGCACACAGACGAAATGTGTTGGTCGTAGATATCTTTCCAGGATAAATTGTAAATCCGCGCTCATAACAGTAATCATGTACCTTCTCAAAACTCCAGTTAGGATCATCCGGATAAATTACGGAAACAACAAGACCACTTTGCCATTCACGCCTAATTACATCCTTGAAGCCCAATTCATCAAGCCCTTCATGAATCGCATTAAAAACACGTGTATGTCTTTCCCATTTTTCCTGTTCTCCCTCGGCAAAATACTCCTTAAGTGCCTGAATTGTAGCATAAATCGTCTGAACAGGTGGGGTAAAATGCATCTCTCCTGTTGTTTCAAAGAAATGATACTGCAAGTATAAATTACAGTAATATGAACGTTTGGGATAATCCTTCGACCGCTCTATAATTTTACGGTTTCCAATAATAAATGAAAGTCCTGTCATAGCCATCAGCCCTTTCTGTGCTGACGCCATGCAGAAATCAATATTATCCTTCTCAATATCAATGGGTCTCATAGCAAGCGTTGATGTAGTATCAACTGTAAAAACTGCATTGTATTTGCGGACTAACGCACCAATTTCCCGAATGGGATTGAGCACCCCAGTTCCTGTTTCATTATGAGTTGTATGTACCAATGCAATATCCGGATTTTCCCGTAACACCCTCTCTACCATTTCCAAATTTGGGATCTCATCAACAGGAAATTTCAGATCAATGTAGTCCAAACCATAATATTCACAAATTTCTGCCGCCCTTGTGCTATATGCACCATTATTTATTATCAATACCTTTTTTCCTTCTGGAAGTAGTGAATTGATACATACATCTATATTCAGCGTTCCTGAACCGCAAAACAAGACTGATGTATACTTATCAGGATCTGCATGTACAATCTTCAATAAGTCCTCTCGAAGCCCTTTCATCATAGAAGCGAATTCTTTTTCTCTCGGGCAAATATCAGGAACAACTTGTGCAAGTTTGACCGTATCTGTTGTTGTTGACGGACCTGGATTTAATAAAATGTTTCTTTTGATATTCATCATATTTACCCTTCCTCATTTAAAATATTATTGTATATCTTTCTTAGTATTCTCTGCTGTCCAATACTATTGCACCACGATCGATTATCCAATTAGCATCCATTCGATAATGAATCTTGCTGCTCTTACAGATTGTTAAGTTACGACTCTAAAATACCAACTAGGCACTAATCCAGCGCTTACTTTGCTTTATTTCTCTCCTAAACTCATTAAAATCCCATAATGCAGTGAATCCAATTTGTACTATTTTAGGAATATCCATAGAATTAACTCCAGCTTGTTTTGATTTAAATGTAATCTCCTTGAATGCTATTCTTTTCTCATAATATTTAAAATATGTCATCATCACAATATTAGGAAGATTATACTCATTCAATGTTATTTAGTCAACCCAGTTTCAACTTATTTTACAGCGATTCCTAATTTTAGGAACGACTATTCTTATGTTACACAAAACTAAAAAAATATTACATTACCCATAGCCCCAGACTCATAATGGTAAAATTCATTTCATGTTCTATAAAAATCCGGAGAGAGATTTCTATGGGCATTCTCTTTCAGCCCCCTCATAATCCGTCTTCACACAACAACGATACAAATTTCAGCCGGAAGGCTGGAACTTTCCGTTCCATACATTTGTGGAGCAGTGCCGTACTTTGTCTGACGGTCTTTACTGCGGTTACCGGCTTCTGGCCTGCGATGGCTCTGATGTTAACATCACGCGCGCCCCTTCGGACGAAAGGACTTTTATCCATGAAGGAGAAAAAGTTTATAATGCAGTCCACATCAATGAGATTTATGACATCACCAATAAGACCTATTGCGATTCCCAGCTATCCTTATGGCTGACCGCGGCTATGAGAACTTTAATACCACGAAACAGAAACCATGCTTCTCATACAAAGGCATCTGACATCTGTCAAGTACAACCGAAAATATCCTATCAACCTCCGACCAAAGAGAAATAGAGATTTCATGTATCGGGCAGCTTAAATCCCGTCACCATTATACTCCATTATGAGGCAAATATGCAATCTGTCTTTTTGCCGTACATAAAAATATTTTTACACATCTTTAAATGCTGCTTGTTGATGTAAACGTCCATTTGTTAATCTTGGAATTTCCTAACTGAACGATATATTCAATATTCGGTAGGTTGTGA
>Ga0137306_100706_pt1 | contig 42314 bp, 38 predicted proteins | sample Inofroosms_March_FD_97187 | JGI IMG/M metagenome (GOLD analysis project Ga0137306, IMG submission 97187) | Mouse cecal microbial communities from Vienna, Austria - N-Acetylneuraminic and N-Acetylglucosamine D2O microcosms_March | ecosystem: Host-associated > Mammals > Digestive system > Large...
GCCTATTTTGCCACCTGAGAACCTACTTATGTACAGCATATCACTTCAGCCAACCATTCGAATAAGCAAACGGCAACAGAGAATCCGTAGTATTCTTGCACAACTGAATGAAGGCTTGCTTTAACTCCTCCGTTGGTTCAAAGTAAGTCAGGTAGCGGTTGAAGCGATTGATAACAGAACTATTACACAAAGTACCTTCTATTAAAGTCTGGAACACCTGGCCATACCCACTGTGCAACAAAACATAGAAATCGTCTATCGTACTCAAAAGCCTACGGTTTTCACGCTTATCCAACCATAAGGCAAAGTTCTTACAGGTCTGCATCCATCTACCAGTATCCTGAAAGACAATATTAGCCCTACACAGGGCTTTAAACTCTGACCTGAATGTCTTTGCGGCGAACTCATTAGCTCTTGCTACATTACTTACGAGCTTTGGCAGACTGATGACCTCAGACTGAGAGTTCGGACTACCCCCAATTATGTAATACACAATGTAGCAATCCATACGCTGAGGAGTGTCAATGATTCTTGGGTTTACTGTCAACTCTATCAGCCTGCGGAACTTAGTAGCTTCACGACAAATCACATTGAACAGACGCTTAGACGTAATGTCACGTGTATCGAGGACAATACCGTAATTCATCCAGTCTTTCAAGGACTTGTTGTTAAAGTCGAGCTTATCATCAAGAACAAAGACATATCGCCCGTCATTATGAAAGTCCATATTACTAAAGGCGTAATCGCCTAGAGCTACCCCATAATTGGATAGCCGGAGCGGCATGCTCCGAGCTATTTCAGAATTTGTGATACCAATTCCAACTATGGCGTGGTTCAAAGTCTTAATGTCGTAACCTCGAAGCATGTTCGCCTTAGCTTGATTAGCTGTAGTGCTTCTTTGGTCTTGCGCAACACGGACGGTCTGAATGACTTCCTTCTGCACTCCATGTGAGACAATAAACTGAGTACTAACTCCCTTAATCGGAATGTGCATATCGAGAACACATTCGGACAGCTCCTCGTAATTTACGAAGGTCTCCACATCATCATCAGTGTCTATGATACCATAGCGTCGCCTTCCAATAATACGACTTACATAAAGCATACCAAACCCTCCATCAACTACCAGAACTTAACGTGGTTTCCACCAAAACTAACGAAGTTCCGGCACAGACGAATAAAGGCTCTCTGTATAACAACTGGAACCTCGAAGAAGTTTATGTAGTTTCTGAACCTTGCCCAATCCAAATTATCGGTAAGATATGTCAACTCAATAACTGCATCAAAAACTGTCCCGAAACGACTTAACCGTATTTTTTCATAATCCCTTGAGTTAAGAATCTCCATAGCATCATGCGAATAAACGACCCATCGCATAATAGAGCTTGCTGCTGTTGTTCTATCTCGACCCGGAGTCAAGACGCTCTTCAAGTCGAGATTAGACAGTTGTATGAACATTCTACCATACTTCTTCAAAACATACTTACTCGCAAAGTCCTTATCCTTAAAGCACGGGTCACTGCACTCACAATAATGCGCCCTATTCAACGCTAATGCAGATTCTGCTAAGTGCGAGTCAAACCTCTTAGGTTCATCAATGACTGCCATGTAATCATCGAAGGTTAGACTAATGCCCCTTGCCAATTCCTCATATATTTCGTCGACAACTTGTTCGTTTTTAAGCTGGCTGATGTCCAAACGTACCCCGAAGCTGTAGAAATTATACATGGATCTTGGTACATAATCCAACTTGTCATCAAGAATAAACGTCATGAAAAAGCCATCAGCAGAATCATACCAATCGCTATGATATCTGAACGTATGATACCCAGCTACTCGTGCAATATCAGAGAGACGAAACCGCAAATTACTTACCTTTGCATTAGCTCCAACAACGATACTGTCGATATAACCATTCACGATTTTTATATCAATATCACATAACGTTTTCAGTTTGGCAACTTCGGTTTCCGCTCCTGGTATGCTCCTATCAAAAATAGATACAGATTTTACGTGTCGGACACCCCTCACAGTCTCTACTGACACGCCCTTGATATCTACCCCAAGGTCTGCACAAATCCTCTGAAAATCCTGGAGCCTTACCTCATCTTCAGACCAATCGTCTGTGTCTACAACACCATATACGCCATCTGATACTTTACGGTGAATATACAGCATAACGAACACCTACCATCCTTTGTCACGACCTAAGTCAAGGAGCCAATTTGTCAAACGATAAACGAAACTCACATACATCTTCCGCACATACTCAGGTACAAATGGCAGACGCATGAATTGATAGAAATGGTTGACGTCATAATAATTGGATTCTAAGCAGTCTCTTGCGTATAACATGCTTTCTAAGATTCCGTCTGGGCCACGGTCATAAAAGTCTTTTTCGACTACATCACCGTAATCTCCACTCTTGGCGCGCCAGAAGCCTTCATCACGCTTTAAGTGGCCATAATACGCCTTCACTTGACCATCTTCACTACCCAGTTTTAGCTTCATTGCGCAGACACGCTTGAACACTGGATCAAGGAACTCAGCAACTTTATCTATAACGGCATGAACTTCAGGCCTTGTCCTCGAGCCAAGATACCTGCTTATATCGCTTGTGTATACTGCTGCAAGACACTCGAATACAGCATATCTATCTTCTGTATCCAAGATACGATTGCGAACATTTTTCCACACGCCTCGATAATTTAGAAAGTATTCATCATATAAATACTTAGCAACCTTATCACTTGATACCTCTCTGATATCGATAGCAAGGGCACTCATCCTAAATGCATCCTTGAATGTATATCTCTTAACTGCAACTTTATCGTCAAACACGATAACTGCCTTAACTGTCGTTCCGATTGTACGGGTAAAAATGAAGTTAGAGCACTTGTTTCCGTAAACAGACAATCTAATTCGCTGGCCATCATTTACAGCATACGGATTCCAACCCACCTCAAGTATCTCGCCATTGCGTACAGGTATATTAAGGCCAAGTAATGTGGCGGCTTTCACACTCACCCTACTCTCCATACCTTCTGGTACATAAACATTGATAGCTACACGCGACTGTAACATGCTATCAACATTATGCAACAGTTTGGCACCCTTGATTTCTACCCCACTGAGTAATGCGTCCTGTATCTTCTGAGAGGTGGTCTGCTCCTCTGTATCATCATCTGTATCATAAACGCACCACTTGTTCATACCAAGCGAGCGACTTACATACAACACTACTCAAACACCAACCCTTTCTCAACAGCATAATCAAACATCCACTTAACAGTACGCTTACACAAATCGACGATACCTTTTTGGTACTTTTCCGGGACATCAAAATAAAGGACGTAATTAGTCAGCATCCGAAGATGGCTTTTCTTAACTACCCCAGCATCAGCAAGAATGTCTACTATGCAGGACGACCACTGAGTACAGAACTGTGATAATGGTTCACCGTCCTCTACTTTCTTCATAAAGTCTCGTACAACATTGCGACTTAAATACCCAAACAATTTGTGGTTCAAAAGCATAGCATCTTTAGGGTTCATTTCACACTCCAATACGCCCATGAACATACTGCCAAACCGCTCATCTAATTTTGCACAAACCTCGACAGGGTTTGAAACCAACTTCCCTATTCCATATTTAAATTCATCTTTTTCGACACCCTTAATTAAAAGACCGACGCCTAAATAAAAGTCGAAGGTCTCTTGACGGTCTGCGATGAAGAACTTAAAATCGTCATACCACTGTCTGAAGGAGTTAGTTGTATATAGGTTTTCACGTGTTTTCTCATTATTCAATTCCACCAAGTCAAGAAGGACAGATGGAATATCAGCTATGCCACAGAACGTAAACCTGCTCAACTTAATTTTATCGTCTATTACTATAACAAGGCTACTGTCACGTGGCAATACAAGGCCCTTCAAGATATAATTTGCACACCTGGTTCCATAATCTGAAAGACGAATCGTTTCAAATGTATTCTCTTTCATGTTAGCCGCTGTTATGGAAACTATTTCGGTGCCTGATGTCTTGATGGAGATACCCTTCAAAAACTCTGACTTAACTTGCGCTGTTTTAAGGAAGCTCGGATTCTGGTATACATCTATTTTCTTGACGAACTTGGTAACAAAAACTTCTCCTGATTTATCCACGACAGATGCTGAATCCATAACTACTCCTTTGATGTCAAGGCCATGATGCACGCAGGCTTCTACCAAGTCAGGCCGAGTACACCTTGTCTCTGTATAATCGTCGGTGTCTACCACACCCCAACTATCTGCACTAAGGCAACGACTTATGTAAAGCACTCAAGAACACCTCATCTGCAAGCGTATTCTTTGTCAACAAGGTCTACCAGGTTTCGACACAATGTCGTGTACAATTCCTTCATATGCTCAGTCGGCGGTAACAAAGTCATGTACCGCAGGAATGGACTGAGGTCACGGATAAGTACAATATTATTAAGCAGGAAGAATACTGTCCGCCTGGCCCTCCAGCACAACTCAAAGTCATTTGTGCCCTTCATGCTTCTAACGACAGCATCTTTAGCGTATACCTCAATGTAATTTTTATAATCCGGCTTGTGTCGACACGGACTAAACACAGCAGTACAAACAGCTTCAAATTCTTTCCGATACTGGGCGGCCACCATTTCGCTCACCTTGGACAAATCCTCTATCGAATACTTCAGCATGACATTGATTTCAGAATCAACTGGGTACTCACTTACACGCAAGCCAATACCCTTCACAGCCCTAAAGCCTTTATAAAAGTCTTTGCGCTCTTGGTGGTCTATTATAATTTCCTCGAAGCAATCTATAGTTCTGTTGGACGAATCACACAGATAAATACTCTTTATGATGCTCGCCTTCGTGACCTCTTCCAATGAGACTTTTACATTGGAGCCTGTCCACATACTGGAGAAACTACCCCTCTTTATTTTGATACTGTCATCTAACACCAAAATCAGCTCATGACCGAACTGTATGCTTAGGCTGTTTACAATATTATCGCTACAAGATGTTCCATAGTCAGACAATCTGATGGTCACACGTGGAACTCGTAGTCCGCTTGGAACATCTATTTTAGTAATCTCCTGCTCATGCGTCTTGATAACTACCCCATAAAGCATATACGCTTTCGTCTGTAGTAGAGTGACTGAGTCGGCATTCTGCTGAACTTCTATCTGGGATACATATGGCTTGCCACTTTTCGGACTTATCAAAGTCGTTACACCCTTTATCTCAAGGTCGTAATCCATAACTATTTTTTCTATCTGTGCAAATGTACAGGCTGTCTCGGACATGTCGTCGGTGTCAATTACACCGTACTTACCTACCCCAAGCTGTCTACTTATGTAAAGCATAGGAACTACCCCCAGGCTGATGTCACGTCTTATTAACCCACCGGATAAACTCTTCAATAGCGTCTATAGAAGATGCACACAGTGTTACATACAGGCACTTCAACCAGTCGGGAACATCAAATATAGACATGAAGTTCTGTAGGTGTAACAGAGAAGATGAGTTAAGCACACTCAGATTCCTCAACATCGGAATGACACCATAAAAACTCCTGCGAAGAAGGTCATAGTCTCGGCATCCTTTTAGCAACCCCCAGTCTGATAACATATATGTCTGTAACATCTCTCTGAACGTGTTAGATGAACAGAAGAAACTCGATGCCTTTATAGATTGCGTGCAAAGTTCTCGGAACTCCTGCCTAAAGTGGCTTGCGACAAATTCACTTATTCTTGCCTTATCTGGTGAGTTTCTTATGTCAGATAGGAAGGAAACTTCGGCCGGCTTATCGTAAACTGCCTCAACCGACCGCCATAATATAGCTCTTTCTGAAATATCAAGCACTACCCTGTCAAGCTCGCCATGTGTGAAAGCTCGACTTCTAACAATGGCTGTATATATGCTGTTGGCTACCTGGTCATCCGAAACTTCTCTCAGGTCATACTGCACGCAGTGGTAGTCAAGTTTACCAAGTTTGTCGACAATCTCAATTCTATCGTCAAAGACTATGCGCAAAACCCTACAGTACTCAGTTGATTTCCAGGCTATCATGACATTTCCAAATAACTTACTCGCATAGTCTGATAATCTTATGACAACGTTCTTAGATGCTTTAGAAGCGTCTCCGTTTATTGCTACTATTTCATCCTTCCTAATGATAATATCTACCCCAAGTAGCGTCATAGCCTTTATCTGCTTCATACTCACTACCCCTGGGCCATGAGATACAAACACATGATATAATTCTGGGGCACCTATTGACCTTCTTACGACTACGCCGTCTATCTCTAACCCATGATATCCACAATAGTTCAGCAAGGCCCGCTTTGTGACGATGGTTTCAGTATCATCATCGCTATCTACCACGCCATATCTCTCATGTTGAAGTATTCTACTGATGTACAGCATAATATCATCCTCCAAGACTCAAGCAAGTAGCGCCTTTGCCGTCACGTGACAGAAATCGATGTATATCTGCTTAACTTCATCTCCATATTTGAAATACTTGATAAAGTTGTAGAACCTCGTTACTTTGTCCTCATCTACCCCTGTAGCATTGCTGATGGCTTCGAGAACTCTCAAATAGATTTTATATAAGAACTCAAAGTCGTTAGAATCGACTACCTTCTGAAATACCCATGTCTCATGGAGAGACCTCATCATATCACTGTAATGCACACTATCATTTAACCCTTCAATAGTCTGCTTAGATAGAATGAATCTACCCATATGCTCAAAGTCTTTCTTATTCTTTTCATACAACTTGTCGCTCAGATACTTGATGTCTATAAACTGGCTCATATACTCGACATCATCCTCATCCATCCATGACGAAAGTTGCCAAGAGCTCCAATACAAAATTCCACGCTCCGACGTGTCAATAATATGGTCTGACCAAACAAACCGTCCAAGGCCACCCATATTAAGCAACCTCGTATAGAAAGCGTCTGCTACCCCTGGGCCACACGCAGTTATATCGAATTTTACACCATCTACCCCAATGGTTACTTCTCCACCAGTTATCTCAACACTGTCGTCAAGGACAATATGTAACACACCTTGCTCATCTACCTCGTCAGACCAATAATACTGCGCTTCGGCTGACAGCTTGTGCGCCAAGGATGACACATTTATAGTCACAACCTTCGGAGCTTTGGCACCGACGAGCACACTTACGACTTCACCTTTATATACGCTGACGGATACATCATACAAGGCCCGTAACTTAGCCTGCATGGTGGATATATTACTATCATCTCCGACAACTCTTATACCGTACACCTCACCCTTCTTATTCATCATTACGCCCTTTATCTTCACATATCTGACGGCGTCACAAATATCCTCTATTGATGTTACTGTCTCCACATCATCATCGGTATCAACTACCCCATAATAGTCACTCTTTACGCGCCTACTAATGTAAAGCATTTGAACCTCCGTTCATTGCACTAACAACATCTCTCGCAAGTTTATTACACACTTCTATATAAATCCTTTGAACTCGTTCACTGCAATCGAGATACTTTACATATTGCATGAACCTACGGATAGCTGGAATATCAAGGCCATCAAGAACTAACAACAGGTCAAAGAAATCCCAGAAATACTTCTTCAAGAACTCGAAGCTCTTCGACTGTCTCGCACGACTAAATATGCTACGCATCATCATTGTATTAAATGTTAGCTCCGAATACGGTGACGTACTTATACGTTTAACCTGACTACCTGATAATTCTATGCCACGCAGTCTCTCAAACTCATCAATCAGCAGTTCCTCAATCCGCTGACTAATGAAGCCTTTGCCATACTTACGGGCTATAGCATCGATATCCTTGGAATCATAGAGCAATACACTCAGAAGACTTATGCAAGTCCATATGTCGAAACGGTCTTCCCTGTCCTCTATGTACTCTCGTATCTCACTGTACATATCATCTGCTTCTTCGAGCATCTTATGGTAGAAGCTGTTAGCTACCCCTGAATCTGTGATGCCGCTTATGTCAAATTTAAGGCCATAAATTTCACCGACTGGTAGGATACCACCAGTAATCTCCACACTATCATCAAAGACTAGTACTATACCGACATCAACTCGTGAATCATCATCCCACCAAAACTGCGTCAAGGATGATATTTTATTTGCAAAACTCGACACATTTATGGAGATAGGGTACTTTGCTTTTTCGCCAACATGAATTCCTACCAGCTCTCCATTATACACAATAACTTTAGTATCATACAAGGTCCTAAACTTAGCCTGTTGGGCAGTTATCTTGGTGGGGTCTTGTTGAATCAATACCTCACAAACATACTTTGTCCCATTTGGGAACGTATCAATACTGACACCCTTTACATCAATACCAAAGTCGCTTACTATGCTTCCAAGCTCATCGATTGGAACAATGGTCTCAACACCGTCATCGGTATCAACTACCCCAAAACACTGGGATGGTAAACGTCTACTTACAAACAACATAATATCACCTAGCCCCATACATCATATCAAGTATATTTTCTGTTACTTTCCTGAACAAATCTTTTACTACACGCTCGTTTTCTGGTGAAAGGCCAAAATACCTATAGAAATTCGTCAGAAGATGTAGAACTGGCATATTAACAGGATACCTTCCATAAAACGAATCAATGTACCACATGACAACTCTGACATACTCTTCAACTGAATCACGTTCTAAGACAATGTCTAATCTATCGCCTTTCAGTTCACAATACGGGTCAAAGAGGTCTTCGCACTCATATATTTCAGATTCACCACCGTAATCAGCATACTTATTAAATATCGGTAGTAACGCCTTGTTTAGAACTCCGATATAACGTCCACGTTCTGTACGCAGGTTCATATAACTCCCAATACGACTTGTAACGTCTCCTCCATCACACATAGCATCAACTATCATCCACAAGTTGAACCGCTCAGGGTTATCCTGCACTGTCATATTCCATCTATCATAATCTTTCCAGCGGTTCTTGATTAGATAGTAATATAGATTGGTTACGAATGGATGGCTGTCGGACAGCCTTCTAATGTCATACATAACACCTGGGCTTTTGACGTTTGCCATTCCAAGACTTACCTGAACGCTTTCGTCCATTTCTAAAATAAAGGCTAGACGTGTATTAAAATTCCAGCACTTATACTGCGCAAGTCCAGAAAGACGCTTCGCATACCTTGAGACACAAACTCGTATAGGTAAATAGCTCTCACGAACATACGGAGTGAAGTTAATAGCCACAATCTCGCCTGCTGTAACAACTATGTCAATACCATCAAGCAAGGCTCGCTTAGCTGTCTCGCCTGTGCAATTCCCATTATAGACGGTGATATTCAACAGATAATCGACTTCTGGGTCTACAGAGACACCCTTGATTTCTACCCCAAGATTGCACACAATATGCTGTAGCTTAGTTAGGCTTACGTACTGCTCGGTGTCGTCATCCGTATCATATACCCCATAGTTGTCTCCTGGCAAAATACGACTTATGTATAACAAAGAAACCACCGCCTCGATAAAATTTTTATACTCCTTATTCAGTAGATTTAGAACAAAATTAAAGGATGACACCTACCATCACAGGTAAGTGCCATCCTAAAACTCATATATCGTTAATCGTATCTACTGGTCAGGTCATCTATATCCGAGTCATCTGTGCCGAAGGTCTGCTGGTTCTGCCCGGCCTGAAGGATACGCTCGGTCTCGGCGGCACGCTCACGCTCAGCTGCACGCTTCTTATTGAACATAATGATGGCAAATGTACCAATAGCAATCACAATCACGGCGACAATACCATACTTAACAAGGTCTTTGCCAGTGGTGGTTACGTGCATGATAGTGTCTGACGTCTTAGTGAAGATCTGATTGAACATTCCGTCAGTGTCATCGGCATCCCATGTACTCCAATAGCTGTCTAAGTAATTAAGGAAAATGCCAATGGCCTCATCATCCATCACGCCAGCTGCCGCAGGGCCGTACCAAACTACATCAGGCCCTTTGACAGAATTGTTTCCTGTTTCAAAATACACATACATAAACGTGGTGTCACTGCAGTGTGTGTCAAAATACTGCTGTGCCCAGGCTTCACGCTCAGCGTCTGTGTCAGTCTCTGGCGTAACTTCGGTAAGAACGATATACGGCTGAACTCCGGTTTCCTTCCAGAACTGCTGCATACCCTTCTTAGCCTTCGCACCATTACCATTCATCCAGCCGAGCTCATCAACAATGCAAGAGGAAACGAACGCATCAGGGTTGCTCAACTTCTCACGTGGGATGGTACTCTGAACACCGCCAGTAGCATTCTTATTCATCATGAAAATCATGGCACCAACCATGAGAATCACAATGATAGCTGTCATAATCATGCTCCCTACACCGCTTCTCACTGGCACCTGGTAACTCGCTGAGTAACGGCGTGTACCTGGGCCATAGTAGTTGCGCTGATAGACAGTAGACCGAATCACATTCCGGCCCATACTACCTAAACTACCCCCAAGTCCTCCAAAACCGCTACTTGGGCTTGAGCCACCAGCCCCTGAACGGCTTGAACTACCCCCAGAGCGGCTGAATCCACGGCTACCAGAGGAATGACTGAAGCCACCAGAGTGACCGCCTCCACCGCCGCCTCCTGAACGACCCATAAAACTACCTCCTATTTCCATTTTAATTTACTTGGTTTCGCTGTTTGACTTACACATATATCAGTAGTTCCTGCGAAAGTCTCAAAACACAATCACAAACTAGTCCGTATTGATATACCAATCTATAATGTCTGATACAAACTTGCCAAACATGTCAACACGTCGAGAGTCCGTGTTAAACATCTCAAGAAAGTTTACAAACCACGTAAAGCCAGTAATATCAAAGCCATCTCCGCAACGCATTATGCGTATAATACGGCCTGGCTCACGCATACCAATATCGTAAAACTCATAGCCATGCAACTTCATGTCAATAAGCTTATTCAAGTCAGATGCAACAAACTTATCACCATTGACGGCGACTCTATCGTTATAAATGTTTTTACAAGATGGAAATGTCTCGCAAACTGCGCTAAACCTACCCCAGTATTGTTCGACGAGCCTTCGTTCTACCAGTGCAGTATCCTGAATCAGTTCGTCAGCACCTCCGCACTCTTTATCCAAACGACCCTCCACAAGGCCGCGGGCTATATAGAATTCCTTCCGACTGGGATCATCGATTATATGCTTAAAATAATCGAATAACGTAACTTCTCAAAACTGATGATGGCTCAAGAAGTTAAAATAAATACGCTTTAACTTCTCCTCATCAGTTATCTCGGTTACATCAACTAAGACATTTACGTTATCAAGCCACCAAAGTGTATACTTACTTAGCTTTATATCGTTATCTAACACAATGGTCAGACGGCCTTGACCTCTAATATCGCTGTCATAAAACACATAGCTAGAACATGAACTTCCATACTTAGACAGACGAACACTAACATCTCTCGAAATATTACATGAAATATTCGTTACCTGGTCTTTAAAAGTGATAACTTCTACCCCAAGTAACATCTTTAACTTTGTTGATTCAGCCTTCGCCCACCTATCACACTGCACTACACGAATCGCACTCCTGTCGATAATAGCTCGCATAGCACCATTCTTCTTAAAGTCAACACCTTCTATTTTGATACCGTAATCTGATATCAAATTTATAATTGTTTCGGCGTCACAGCGGTATTCTACCCCATCATCAGAGTCGGCTACCCCGTAAATCAAGTCCTCACCAAATATGCTTTTACTCGTCTTTTGGCTTGGAAATCTCCTGCTGATAAATAACACAAAAACACCGCCTAACTAATCGTCACAATTCCAACCTAGCAGTCGTATAATAAAGTTATCAAACTTTTTGAGAAGCTCATCTGAGCCGCCAAAGATAGTTACATACTTGCACAGCAATCTAAAGGTAGGGATATCTTTACATCCTGCTATACTCAGAAAATGAGTTATACCTCTACCATATGCTATCGCAAACATATGAGGACTTTTTGAAGCTATCGCTTTTGTCTTCCAACTCAATGCCATGAATTCATAATCCGAATTACGCCTACCCCGCTCTGGCAAAGACATATTAAATAGCCGGTCAAAACGCTCGCCTAAATAGTCCTCTACCAAACTAATAACTTTATCTCTCCTATTGTACCCACGAAGCACTAAACTGTAGCGCTCGACTGCGCTCGAGTTCGCATGGTCTAAAGCGTACATGGCAACGTACAAGTCAAGCCTGTCCATGTCATCTATGAAACAACTGCGGCAATACTCAAAGAAAGGCTCAAAGTGCATAGGAACAGCCGCAACTCGATACACAGAGCTTAATGTTCGCTTATTCGTGACCTGACGTAAGTCCATACGAATATTATACGGTAACATTTCACCAAATGTGTCTGCTGTAACTCGTATCTCATTATCAAGAACTAAAGTTAGTATACCACCTGACACGTCCTTTATCATATAAGGACTACATCTCCTACCTATCTTTGATAGAACAAGAGTGAAGCTACAGTTTAGTTGACCACCTATGTACATAATCTCATCGCCATTTACGACGATATCGAGTCCACATAACGCTTTTATTTTGGCGCAATACGGATTTACGCTTTCAGGTAACTGATATACAACTATGTCAACTACTCGGCGTACAGCCTTCCCAGCTATAGTATCTGGTCTTGTAACTACCCCTCGGATGTCGATTGAGTCATACATCGCTACCATGTCACGCAACTGCTGATCAGTATACATCTCCTCTGTATTATCATCGGTGTCTTTTACAAGGAACTGAACTTCTGTTACCTTACGACTTATATACAACATAAAATCACCTACATATACATTCTAACCATAGAGTCAAATCGTTCTCTATGGTCAATCACAGAACTCAATATCTGCCAGCCATTAAACCTTATAAGGCCACTGTATATCTTTGAGACATCTTCTGCTTCACGTAAATCAAACTTTACTCCGACACCTTGTACACCAAGCCCAATGATTTCAATATCACGCCTAAAGGCATCATCACCTACTGATATTTTATTGTCAAAAACAAGAGTAATAATATGCCTTCCTGTATCCTTATTCCCAAGTAACAGACAGTCTGAACACTTTGAACCGAAATCGGATAATCTTATTGTAACTGGTGGATTTAGCACTGCACTCAGATTGATATTTGTTACAATGTCATTGTAGACTTTAATATCTACCCCTGTTAGCAATCTCGCTTTTAGTTGTATCGGTGACCTCGTTTCATCTGGCTGATATGGTAAAACAATCACACTAGATTGATACATTCCAGTAAATGTGCACCCACGAACACCAAGTTTCTTATACATGGAGGAGCCAAATTGATATAACGAAATAATCTGCTCCACACCGTCATCGGTATCAACTACCCCAGCTTTGTTTGCGCCTATTCGCCTACTTATGTAAAGCATAACGGCCTTCTCCCTCTATAACATAGTATATCACTTTTTCAACGAGCTCACTGAATAGGTCTCGGCAGGCTTCTGTTCCTTTGAAGAAACGTATATACCTGAACAATCTATCAAACTCGTCGACATCTTCACTGCACTTTGACAAAATCTTATTGAACATATACCAGTTCTCAAGGCCGACATCAATACTGTGTAGACCCTTCTCAATACTATCTCTGTACAGCATGAACAGCTCTAGGTGGCGCATGGCAAAACGTGACTTAGCTTTCGTATAATCAAGGAATGACTTATCTACAAGAGCACGAAATCCAGAATAAATATGAATGCCTATGATATTAGATGCTGTATCGACATCACGAAACAGCTTAATCACATCCACAGACAAATAAGCGTGTGAAAATTCGGGACTAATTAGATACAGGCCATAATACAGCTCTTTCCTATCTGCCACATCCAGAATATGCTCCTGAACGGACTGTATGCCAGCATTGTCCAAGAGACTAAAGTAGACAGTATTTAACTTATCCTCATCTGTCACTTCATGTAAGTCGATTTTAACTCGTTTTGACGTTATCGGATTAAATGTCCCCCTACTCACATTTATTCTATCATCTAAGACAAGCATCAGGCTACCCTCTCGTGGTCTGAAGCCACTAAGTAAGTCATCCTCACAAAAACTTCCGTAATCTGACAAACGAAGTCTCAAGTCAGCCTTATATGACTTGTTCGCTGTGATATAACAAACTACCCCATTTATCGCTTGAAGCTCAAGGCCATACAAGACGGTCAGTTTGGCTATCTTTGCTTTTGAAACATCATCGCACAGTCTTATGTCTACTATGTCTCGTGTAACTGGATCGATAACAATACCTTGAATGATGATACCTGGATAGTTCCTAACAATGCTTTGAAGTTCCTCCTCGGAATACATCTCTTCTACATTATCGTCAGTATCAGTCACATATATCATACATTCAGCAACAAAGTTATGTATTGCGCTGACATAAAGCATAGAACTCCTCCATTTAACCACGCAAATGCAGATTGTTAAACCAAATAACTATCCGTTCTGAAAAACGCACGAAACTCTCGCGTAACTCAGAACTACCCCCGAAATACTCGATATACCGTCTAAGCCTTACATAGTCAGAAGCGTTCACGCCCTTTACTATTGCAAGAGCATCCTCAATACAAGAATAATATCTCAAAATAACGCCAAGAGTAAATGCACTACTTCCAACGACACTGACAAGTCTCGAAAACAACGGAACAAGAGAATCCAAACGCCGCATATTCGGCCTCGTAAGATTTGAAATATCTGGGCTACTGGCAAATAGCTTATCGAACGATGGCCGTAACATCTTCAATATCTCCTTATCCGTATCACCAAGCAACAAGCCATTGATTTCAGACCGCTCAAACAAAAATCTACACTTCGGATCTATTATATAAAGACCTGTATACAAACTCATACGCACAGGATTATCTACTATATAATCAGCCACAGTACTCAAATAGATATGTGACAGAGTGGACGCATAAACTGCCCAAAGAATCTTATGCTTCGTTACCTCACGCACATCAATCATAAACTTAGGCTGTGGGCCATCAAATGTACCCATACCTATCTTTATCTTATCATCTAACACAAGGGTCAGAGTATATGAGATAGAATTATAGTACTTCATAATGTTATCGCCACAACTGGTTCCGAAATCAGATAACCTCAGAGTAGCACCTCTATACGTGCTAAGATTTGAGATAGATGTTATCTTAGTGCCAAGAAACCGCATATCAATTCCGTACATCAACTGTAACTTCAGCTGTACTGGCGTCAGCTCGGGCTGATATGTTTCTATTCCACTGATTGTTCTTGTTCCATTCTTAAAAGCTACCCCATTGATTTCTATGTCTGGATGCTTATACAAAATTTCTTGTAACTCGTTACGATTATAATACTCGATCGAGCCATCATCTGTATCTGCTATGCCGTAGGAAAAGCTACCCCGAGCCTTTCGTGCTCCTACTACAATCTCATAAACATATAACATACTCTCACCCTGTAAAAGAAAGGTCGCCATTATCAAAATGACGACCCTTCTTAAAAACTCCACCGACCTTACTTAACCACAATCTTCGGCTTCTCATTCTGCATACTGATTCGGACTACCGAGCCGTCATGGATTCGGCCAATCAGCATATCATCCACGAACAGGGCCTTGATATCAGAGTTAATCACACGGATAAGCTCACGTGCTCCAAACTCCTCTGTGATACCCTTGTCCTTGACATACTCGAGAACCTTACTCCCATATGTGACCTTCACGCCCTTGCCATTCATCAGAGCAACAAAAGCCTTCATGCGATGATTGACAATGTTCTCGGCCATCTTCTCGTCCATGCTGTTGAGAACGATTACCTTTGTCAGCCGGTTGCGGAACTCAGGAGTGAAGGTCTTTTCGACTGCACGACGCATATTGCCTATATCGATAACCTTCGTGGCAGCTCCGAAGCCAAGGCCACGTGTAACTACCCCAGATGCACCTGCATTAGAGGTCATAATCAGGATGACGTTACGGAAATCGGCCTTTCTGCCCTTGTTGTCCGTCAGCTGAGCGTTGTCCATCACCTGTAACAGAGTGTTGAACACGCTGGGATGGGCCTTCTCAATCTCGTCCAGCAGAAGGACTGCATACGGATGCTTGCGAACCTCCTCTACCAGCAAGCCACCTTCATCATATCCGACATATCCGGAGCTGGCACCGATTAGCTTATTCACGGACGTGCTGTCCGAATACTCGGACATATCGAAGCGAATCATATCGATGCCCATGTGCTTCGCCAACTGCTTAGCGATTTCGGTCTTGCCTACCCCGGTTTGGCCGACAAACAGCAAACTGGCCATCGGCTTATCATCATCCTGAAGGCCGCTACGAGCCAGCTTAACAGCCTGGACGCACTGGTCAATAGCTTCATCCTGGCCGAACACAACTTTCTTCATTGCATCAGCCAAGGTCAGCAACTTCTTGCTATCATCAACAGCAACTGTCTCAAGAGGGATACGGCAACTCTCGGAAACCAACTTCTCGATGACTTCCTCAGTGACCTCACCCTTCTTACCGTCCTTGGAGAACAGAGCACCAGCTTCATCAATGATGTCGATTGCCTTGTCTGGCAGATACTTATCATTGATATACTTGGCTGTCAACGTCACAGCGGCGTCTACGGCACCCTCGGTGTAAGCTACCTCATGAAACTCGGAGTAGTAGGGCAGGATACCACGAATAACTTCCTTGGCCTCCTCCTGTGACGGCTCAAGGATATCCACTGTCTTAAACCGTCTGGAGAGAGCCTTGTCCTTCTCGAAATACTGACGATACTCGTCATATGTGGTTGTTCCGATAAAACGGATGCCGGACTGAACCAAAGCGGTCTTAAACATACCTCCAAGGTCAAGTCCACCATTACCAGCAGAGCCAGTGCCGACAAGATTGTGAATCTCATCGATGTACAAAATAACTTTGCCTTTTTCCTGAAGCTCTTTGATGAGTCCGCTTACTCGTTCCTCGGTATCGCCACGGAAGCGAGTACCTGCCATCAGGGCGTTTGTATCGAGGGCGTAGATTTTATAGTCTTTCAGCTTTTCGGGAACACTCCCAGATAATATGTGCTTCGCAAGGCCAAGTACGATTGTGGTCTTTCCTACCCCAGGTTCGCCTACATGGAGAGGATTGGCCTTACTTTTGCGGCACAGTATGCGAATTGTTTTGTCCAACTCGCTCTCACGGCCTACCAGGGGTTCCTTCGTGTTTTTGGCCTGCTCCAGCATATCTACCGTGAACATCTCGATGAAGCTCTTTTGCTCCTCAGAGCCAAGCACCTGATTGCTGCTCATAACTTTGTTGCCGCTCTTGGCATCAATAATGTTAATCTGAGGAATGTTGCTGTTGTAGTACTTGTACATCAAACTAATGAACTTCTGAACTGAAGCCCCACTCTTCTCCAGATAGTAGCGAACATCCTCGCCCTGAACGACAAGCATATACACCACATCGACGAAGCACACGACCTCTTTGCCACGACTTCTGGCTACCATACTGGCGATATCCATTGCCGCAAGGACTGCTCCGGACATCTTAGTGGAACCTGCGGTACGCTTCTCCTGCTTGAGAGCTTCATCCAGCATCTCGATAAACTTATCGACATTTGCACCGGAGCCTTCCAAGGACGAATGGAAGCCCTCGTCCTCCAGCGAAGCCTTCAGAAACAGCTCAGGGGAAATCTCGAGGTAATGGGCCTCATTCTCTATAGCGTCATCATCAAGAAGCTCATCGAGTCTGTCCATATTCTCGGAAAACGCCTTATCTACGTTCATGTCAACTCTCCTCTACAGTAATTTTGAAATCGGGATACCCCAACTGCCTTGCGAGACGCATGGCCTCGATTCGGTGTGCTCTCGCCAACTTCCTCGGGCACTCCTCCACAACAGCCTTACCCTCAGTGTGTACAAACAACATCAGAAAAACTGCTTCGGCTTCCGCCTTTTGGAACACCTTCTGCAGAATCAGAACGACAGCGTCCATAGCCGTTGTATCGTCATTCCACATTATAACCTTGCTCATGCGACTGGCGTCAACTTGTATATCTACCGAAGTTAACACGGAAGTTTCATCACAAGTCATATGCACACCTCCTCCCGTTATTTATCATAGTATAATTATACCACAAAACAGAGGAAAAGTCAATAGTATCTCATATACTTTATGAAAATATCACCATTCTATCAAAAACGTATATGCCCTTCTACAGAATCTCACATAAATATCTAAATCTTCTTGACTTGGAAAGAATGTCCTAATAGCATAAAACCAGCGTCTCAATAGAACACCGTCACATGTCGAACACTCCGTCATGGCTTCAACAATACAATCATATCTACCAAATGGCCAGCCATCATCCACAGCAAGCCTCATATCAATCTCATCCACATCTACCCCGCCATATTGACTAATAAAATTCCACTTAGTCTCTTCAGCATAAATACCAGATTTTCCCTCAAACTCACTATCAGCTAATTTCTCAACAGCAGGTCTCAGCCGCTTAAACAAGAAATCACTGGCAAATCTATGGTCAGTAATAAGAGAAGTCGGTGAAAGTAGCCTCTGTTTCTGATACCAGGGGTCACACTTCGTACCCCTTAATGTATATGCAAGTGCTGTATACCCACTCATGCGAGAATTGTCATCAATCAAGCACTGCCACATATCACTCGGAGCCGCAGAACTATCTACATCCGTAAATGCAGAGTAAATCATATCTACCTTTTCTTCTGCCGTCAGCTCACGAATATCTAAGACTACACCTCTTGCATACCAATATGAAAAAGACGATGCACTAAAATCAATAGAATCATCCAAAATAAGAACTAACGGAGTATGGCTCTTGGGTAGCCTGCTCAGAATATCGTCTCCAATAATCTTAGAAAAGTTTGACAACCTAATATAGACCCTCTCATTGGACTTCTTTCCCTTAGCATTAACGGCTACTACCCTACCCCCATTTACGACAATCTCAAACCCATAGAAGAAAAGGCTTTTAACAGACTTAACCTTATCCCTATACAATATCGGGCGAATCTTTACTATGGACTTATTTGGAAGTCTGCCACTCGTCTCAACACCTTTTATTACTAAGCCGCTATTTATAATACTCCTCAAATAATCACAACTTATTACAGTTTCAACATCATCATCCGTATCAACTACCCCAACATTGTCCCCAAGTACACGACTTACATACAACATATAAAGCCCCTCCACACAATACTAAGTATATCAGATTACACAAAAATTAACGACTTCAACAATCGAACAAAAGAAAAGGCCAGCCAACTCAGCGCTGACTGACCCAATCCATTGCTACCCCTTAGAGCTGAGCATTAAACAGGGATTTCAGTTTGTAAACTACGTCCTCCGGGTCTGCACTGATAGAAGCAGCTTCATTTATACCAGACAGGCGACCAAGCTCATCCATATCTGCGCCTTCTCCATACCCAATAGTGTACATCGGGAAACCTTCCTGCTCGATTGCATAGGAGACGTCATTCAGACTGTAACTACCATTCGCCTGACCATCAGACAACAGGAAAATCATACACTTTGCATCAGGATGCTCAGATTGAGCCTGCTTTACCATCTTCATGGCCAAACACAGAGCTTCGTAGGTATGAGTATTTCCAGAAGCAGAGAGACGGTCTACGGCACCCTGGAAATAACTTCGCTGTGTCATATCGAACTGAGCGATATCCAGCTCCTTTGTCACCTTGGAGCCATAACTAACCATGCCAACATAGTTCTTCTCGCTAATGTACTTCATACCATTAGTCAGAGATTCCTTCAACTGAAGAATAGGAGTGCCATCCATACTGCCAGATGTATCGCATACGAAAACTGCGATAATCTCCTTGCCGACATCCTTGTTATCCTTCCAGATTTTCAATGACTGGTCAATAACTCCGCCAGCAGGAATATCAAATGCACTCTTGTAGGTGTCATTTCCACCAAAACCACACTCAGATGCGTGTTTCTGAGAGTTAGTGCCGAGTGCAAACTCAAGGAACTTGTCAAGGCACTCCTGTTCACTATTGCTTAGGCTCTTACAGCTGTAAAGAGGATTGTCGTGACGAATACCATATGGAATGAAGTCATATTCCTTAACGAACTCAGGATTATTGACGTACGACTGATACTCATTCACCATGCAATCCAAAGAACCTACCCCTGCGGCTCGTACCATCTGATTGGTGTTGTAGGCCACATATGGAATGTTCTTCTGGAACTCGGTAAAACCTGTGACAGCTGTAGACGAAGTCAGGTCTCCCTTTCCATACTTATCGAGAATCGTCAACAGAAGGTTTGCACCAGAAGAACTCGCCTGCGGGTTCGTGTACCCCAAATTCAGCTTACCAGATACAACATCTTCAATGATATGGTCAATGTCCGTGTACCCAAGGCTCTTCTTAACCATCACACCTGCTGTATTGCCTACAAGACGGTCACATTCCATGTTAATCGTCTTGCCCTTACTCTGAATCATGGCTCCCCACAGAGCATTGGAAGGGGAAAACAACTCTGGCACATACTTGCCAGAAATAATATAGTCAGCCGCAAGTCCCGAAGAAACATTACGAACTGCGATTCCACAAGACTTGCCGTCTGAGGTAACTACCCCCATGCTGTTGAAATCATTCGCTACATCAATCAGCCAAGATTCCTTATCAGCAGATTCACCAGCCTTCTCCGGGGATGAGAAAATCTCCAGCGCGACATCCGCAAATGGTTCTACAGACAGCGGATATTTATCGATATCAGGAACCTCGTCATACAAGGATGAGTCCGACAGATCGATTGCGGCCTTCACAGGGTCAGCTGTAATGATATACTCAGAAATTCTCTGGTATAAGTCGTCAAGCGACCTGCCGGAGTTCGGGGTCTGGGCACCGGGGCCGATATCATCAGACGTAAGGCTACCAATCACGCCCACAAGTCCGATTACCACCATCAGGATTACGGCAACAACCACAATGATTACTGCCATGTTCTTGTTGTTTCCTTTCATTCAAAAGCCTCCTAAATTTTTAATCGCCCATGTCACGAAGGGCGGAGAGCAAATCGTCCACATAACTGATATCTACGTCGCTGGTGCTATCATCAACCTTCAGAATCAGCTCCTGTAACTCATGTAGCTTCTTCACAAGCTCATCAGACTGGCATATCAGTTTCCCAAGATACTGCGCACGAGGTCTGGACACATAGTCGTAAGTCTTGATATACTTAATAGCCGATACGATGATATTGTTCATCTGTCTCGCAATAAGCTCATATGACTTTGACACACTGCTTGCATCCCCATACGACTGGGCATTGCTACCCCACATTTCTACAGCCGCTTGGTTCTTTGCGAGGTGCTCAATCTGGTCACTGAACAGCAGGTACTTACGATTTCCGCGCAACTCATCCAACGGGTCGCTACTCTGCTGCATCACAAGGAAACATGATGCACAGATAACCACAATCGCCAGAACTACAATGAGAATACCAAGTGGATTGTGGATAATTACAGCGACTGAAATAGACGCTACCAGCAACAAGATGTACAGGAAAACCAACTTGGCACTTATCTTCATATCAACTACCCCTTAGACAACAGAGATGTTGATTTGCAACTCACTGGCTACCTGGGCGAGAACGGAAGCATCATACCCAGTGATGCCACTCTTCATAGCTACGGGAGCTCTCCTGAAACGCTCAGGAACATTGGTGAAAGGAGCATTCAGACAAACGCCGTTATACACGTATCTGACATGGTTTACAGTGTCCTCATCCAAATAGTCGCTGAGAACAGACAGCATCTGCGTCAGCTCATCAGGCTCGAGGAACTTACGCATCTTCTGCTCCTTCGGAACAGAGTCAATCAGCTCTACAGGAATAGGCTCTCCCGTACCCCTGTAACAAATCTGCTCCTTGTAGTTTCCGTACCTGAACAACTTGCCAAGGTCATGGCCGTCCTCCTGAAGGGCCGCTACCAGCTTGTTGAACTTCGTAGGCGTAAACTTCGGGTACTGTGGAATGTTATCGGCCTTCTTTCCACGAAGGAGCTTCTTCAAGAGCGCAGTATTATACGGCATACTCAGAGTCTTGAACTCGCTCAATGTCTCTAGATACTGCTGGAAGTTGTAGGGCCTAAGCTGAAAGTAATTCACCTTCTCGATACTCTTATCCTCGGCGAAGGTTATACGTCGGGACGAAATGAACACGCTCACCTGGTCATCTACCAGAGGAATGAGGTCTTGGTCGCCTGTGATGATATCGATTGGCAGATTCGGATAATCCTTCTTGGCACGGTCTACTGCAATCTTAATCAGGTCATCGGCCTCAAACACATCCGCCTTCAGCACTGCTACCCCAGCTCGCAGAAGCATATTTGACGTAATGTTTACGCCCTGGTAGAAACTATCTCCGGCAAAGCCACGGCCCTCTTTGTAACCTGACACTACCTGTGTGCCGGAACCTTCCTGTCCATACTGCGCAAAATACGCTCTTCTGGCATTATTGGAGCCAGCAGAGTCAAAGCACACGACAACAGGATTAAATCCCTTATTTGCCCAGCGATGAATGGCCTTGATGGAGAAATTAGGCAGCGTACTGTTCACGATAGTGGACTGGCCGTTCACCTGAAGAACTCCAGTAAGGTTGGGAACTCCGCCATACGCATAGCGATAGAAAACGTGTGCAATATCGATTATAAGTACACGTCTCTGGTCGGATGCGTCCCGAATGAATTCAGACATAAAATTTCACCTCAAACTTAATCAAATAGTGGCTCGGCCTGTAACTACCCCAAGGATGTACTAAAAGCACGAACCGCAGGAATCATCTTTTATAGCAAACATTCAAGGTTTCATCACCAAACCAAACACTACCATAGCGGAAAGAGAGGTCAGGCACACAAACCTGACCTCTCTCGTAGACGTAAATCACGTCTCAGAAGTTGGCCGTTTATTCTTCTCCTTTTCGTCGTCTCTGGTTCCGCTTGCCACCATACCCATCGTGGCATCATCGGACGCAAGAGCTCGCGTAACAGGACTACGACCATCCGTGTCACAACATACATCAGGAGTAGAATCTAACGGAGTGGTCTTCGGCGAAGCGTCGGCGTCCTTAAATGCAGCGCCAAGTGTATCGCCAATATAGGTCAGAGAGCTCACACTCGAAGCAAGCTCAGTGGGCACTACCAACTTGGTGGCGCGACCGTCTCCAAGTTTCTGAAGAGTCTCAAGACGTTTCAGCTCCAAAACCCCGGCGGAAAGTGCAACACTGGCCAAACGCTCAAGACCAGTCGATTCAGCTTCATAAACGAGACGGATACTCTCCGCCTTACCGTTTGCTCTCGCAATGGCCGCATCACGCTCTGCTTCAGCATTCAAAATCATAGCACGCTTATCGCCTTCTGCACGAGCGACAGCGGCTTCTCTATGGGCCTCGGCTTCAAGAAGGGTCTGACGTCTGGTACGCTCAGCCTTCATCTGACGCTCCATAGCATCCTGGATGTCACGTGGCGGTATGATATTCTTGAGCTCGACACGGCTAACCTTGATACCCCAAGGGTCTGTGGCCTCATCCAAAATCTGCTGCATCTTGGAATTGATAAAATCTCGTGAGGTGAGAGTCTCATCAAGTTCAAGTTCACCAACTATATTACGCAGAGTAGTAGCTGTCAGATTGGCAAGAGCTACTATAGGCCGGTCAACGCCATATGTGAACTTGGCGGGGTCTTGAATAAGAAAATAGACAACTGTGTCTACCTGCATAGTCACGTTATCCTTTGTAATAACAGGCTGTGGCGGGAAGTCCTCAACTTGCTCTTTCAAAGACACCTTATTAGCAACGCGCTCAAGGAAAGGGATGAGAAGATGCAAGCCATTACCGAGGGTCTTGGTATAACTACCCAAGAATTCGATAACATAGGCGTTGGACTGAGGGATAATTCTGATACACTTAAAAAGTGCTACCAGAATAAGTACAAGCAGAGGAAAAAACATATACTTCACGAGAACATCAACCTTTCATACTAGTCTAAGCAGATACCTGTATTTTCTTTTAGAGCCTTGCTCAACTCACTCGAGACAACAACCTGCTTTACCTCAATATTGGTAATGCGGATTCCAATAGCAACTACCGCATCCTCAAGCGCTGCCTGAGTTCTGATTGCGATACTACCGTTATCGTAAACTGTATCCTCCATACTCAGAGTCCCAACAATATCTCGTAACTTAGCCAAAGAAAGATACCTTAACCTCTCCAAAGGATTACTATCGCCGTAGGTATATGCCTCAGCATTATCCACAAAATAATAGACAGATAACTGTAATTTAACAGTTACATTATCCTTTGTAATCACAGGACTTAAAGGTATTTCAATAACTTCTGGAGTCACACGAATCTTATTCACAACACGTTCGGAACTACTGAGGAAATGTAAGCCATACCCGAGAATGCGACTGTAACTACCCCTGTATTCTGTGACAAAAACTTGACCAAGTGGCACTATTCGTACACACTTAAAAATATACGCCAATAATAAAACCAATAGAAGCAAAATTAAAACTGGCATATAATCAACTCCAACAAAAGTGGGTGGCACAATCACATATTCGACTGCGCCACCCACAATCTATCGAACTTTAGCTCTTGATGTCCTCGTCAATAGATGATTGACCTGTAAACTGCTTATATGCGCTGTACGGAGGAATCTCCCCAGTGCCAGCCAAGCAGTCAAAGTACACCATCGAGAACTTACGTCCAAACGACTTACCCCAACACACGTACTTCTGAGCGAGCTCTGTCGATGTCGCCCAATCGTTGATGATGGTCTTATTGTTTCCTTGCTTGTCGCCACGGCCCTCGAGACGAACTACCCCAGAGAAATCATACATGGTTCCGGTACGAGAACTAATGTTGCTATTACGGTCTGTGAGGGTCATCTCAGAGCTTTCAAACTCGATAGGAGCTTCCTCAAGATTCTCCACATAAATCTCATAGCAAATCAGCTGTACGACAGACGCTGTGGTGAAACCACGGTTACGATTTGAGAACTTCTCTGCATAGTCGATGGCAGATTGCCCAGTCCAGTACCCCATCAATGCCACCTTGACATCATGATACATACCGTCTGTGCAGAGAACCTTCGTAATGATAGTCGTGCCTACACCAGCTGGGTGCTCCCTTGAACCATCACCAACACGTGTAACAACTGAACCTGGGCCTGTGTAGGTTTCGAGGAAATGCAAGCCACACCAGTTATACCAGATGCCTGTCTCCTCTACCCAAGGGTCATCCAGAAGCCGTGTATTCTCGACTTCTACTTCCACCTCAATGGCTGGCTGAATCCAGTCGTTACCGTTCTCGTCCTTCACAGTAAAGTAATTAACGATGAACGTCCCATCTGGGTATTTCTGGATAACATTGTTGTCGTCACGCAGATACCAAGGTTCCCACTTGGACTTATTGCGCTTAAACGCCTTCTGCACATTGGTGAACATAGGCTCGCCCTCGGCGGCATCAGGATTATACACACCACCGTCAGCTTCAAAGTAAGCTAAGAACAGCTCCAGCCACCTATCGTACTCCTCATTATGCCGTCTCTCATAAGTAACATAAACCTCTTCGATATGACCTGTCCAGCCAACACAAATCTGGGAGAACTTAGCACACATAGCGTGGAACTCCTCGGAACCAAACAGCAAATCATCAATAACTGCGTCACTCTCGATGTATGGCTGGCCTGCCGTGTTCATACGAATCGGAACAGTCACTTTGACAGTCTTAGTGGGAATAGGCCCATCATCAAGCACAAACTGAATCATCAAGTTCGTGAGTTCATCTACCCAGGTGTAGTCATTCTCACTGTACTTGGCGGATTCGAGCATCTTCAGGATGTACTCGGACTTCTCATCCATAGTCTTGGAAATCTTATCGTAGTCTGGGATGGTTACAACCATTTCCTCGCCATTATTCATGTAGGATTCAATCATAATGGGATTTCCTGCTTCGTCAACCATGACCTCGCCACTTGTAGACATCTGCTGAACCTTCGGATACTCAAACTTAACGAGTGCACCAACCTTCTGCAAGAATTCCTGCCGAATCTTGACGTTGTTCACATACGCCCATTCCTGTGCAAGATACGAGTCGCCATCCTCGGTGCCAACTACCCCATCTATACCAGACGGGTCATAGGTATTTATGGCACTCTGTAATGTGTCCAAAGCCCAGCGGCCTGACGTGGCATAGTCATACTGCATGGGCTCCTGCGCCCCCTTGCCTCCGAGAAGCTTGATGGCCAAGACACCAATGACAATTAATGCAACTACCCCAATGATAATCGGGATGATGGACAGCTTCTTAGCTGGTTTTCCGCTACCTGGGACTCCCGGACTTCCTGAGCCTCCCGAACTTCCTGGGCCTCCCGGACTACCTGGACTTCCAGGCACGACAGGCCCTCCTTGACTTCCAGACTTGACGGCTTTCGGCTGTTTCGGCGGCTTAGGAGCTTTCTGCTTCTTGACCTTGCCCTTCTTGCCGCCTTGTTCAGCTTGTGCAGCCTGAGCATCCATCATGGCCTGCTGTTGCGCTTGGAACTTTATATACTCAGCAACAGCTTGGTCATAAGTCAGATGATTGGTAACTACCCAATTATACTGCTCCCGAGTCAGGCCCATCTGCTTAAGGGATTCAATCTGCTCAGGCGTAAACTGGCCCGGCTGTTGCATTCTCCCTGGCTGTTGCCCTGGTTGGACACCTGGTAATGGCGGTCTCTGCCGTGGCTTCTGCTCTCCAGGCTGGGCACCACCAGTCTGAGTGGCACCTTGAGTCTGTCCGGGGCCAGTACCTTGTACCCCCTGGGCCACAGAACCGACCACCGACTGACCGGGTTGCGAGTACCCCTGCTGCACCTGTTGCATTCTGCCTTGCCTTGCACCAGATGCCGCCGCAGAGTCGTAATTTCTACCCCTTGGTTCTGGGTGCTGAACTGGCGGACTTGCGGTCACGGAATCATGCTGAACTTCCGGCGGGCTTTCGGACGCATCATCTGCGCCTCCACCGACAACCGTCTCGGGTTCTCCGCCAAACATGTCGGGAATTGGGGATTCTGTCACCCCCTCGAACCCAAACTCCAAATCACTATCGCTCATCTTGTAGTCTTCCTCCTTAACTTATCGTTTGGAATTTAACCTAAACTACCCAACAAGTCAGCCATAGCATCCATAGCACTCTCGCCTGCCGGTTCGCTTGCCGGTTCGCTTGCCTCGAAGTCATTTCCACCGCCTACATCGACGACTGGCTCTGTTTCGGTAAAACCAGCATTCAAATCAACGGCTGGCAAGTGGACTTCCGGTGGTGCTTCTTGTCTCGGAGTTTCGGGTGCTACAGGGGATATGACTTGTGGTACAACACCACTGACTTGCTGCAATAGAGCCGTAACTTGAGAGTTATTGGAGTCCTTAGCCAACAAAAGCACTGCTTGACACAGTATGCTGGCTAAGTCAGGGGATGCACTGACTACACCAGTTACAGGAGTACTCACGGCTTCGGGAGCTTTCTCCTGTTTTGGGGCTTCCAACTGGAGTATCGTAGAACCAGACTTAGTCTGGTAAGAGGAGCCGAATCCATTGGCCTCGGCACTTGCATTAGCCTTCGAGAGAATATCTCCGACATCCTCAATGCCAGTCTCAATCGTTTGCTTAAGCTCCTCCACAAGAAAATCTTGCATGATAAACGAAGCACGAATACTGTCGCAGATGCTCTGCGTGGACTTGACAGCAGAGTCGTCGGAATCGTCAGCCAGCTCCTCGCCCTCTATCATATTACGAACTCGCTCATCCAAATAGTAGGCTCGCAGGCACTTAACGATAATCCCGTTTAAACGGCGCTCCTCTTTACAAGGGGTGATAAAATTATCGAACAGGTCAGCGTCATCGAACATCAAACTGACCTGGGCACGCATTGTCGCCATCTTAACTACCCCCTTGCAACTTCAGGACTTCGTTATCGCGTAGTATCTGCGCCCGATACTTTGCGACAAGACGTCTGTACATATCAGCTGAGGATGTGTCACTGAAATTCACACACTCAACTGTAACTGTGGACGAAAGCTCCTTAAAACCAGTCAAATTCAGGATTGTTGTACGCAGATTGACAGGTGTGGCCTTGACTACCACATAGGTCGTCATCACACGGCTAAACATATCAAATAATACCTTTGTCACCAGATTATTCAAGCAACCAACATACAAAACGATTGTATCCGCCGAAAACGCCTCAAGCTCTGTCAGACGGCTTTGCCAATCAACTGTCATCAAGAACAAATCATTGATATAGGCCAACGCTGTTGATAGAACACGCACATGACCGTAACGTGTATCTGCGAGAAAGGTCTGGAACTGCTGATTTCCGTTCAACCACTCGATAGGAGAAGTAATACGCTTAATACCAAACTCCTTATCGATGCTCGAATCTGTGACCAGGTCAACGATAACTGTGCGCTTATTCTGCGCTGTACAAGCAGAGCGAAGAACCTGATACACATTCGTCGTACTCTCCTCGCTACCACTGGCTATGCAAATGCACTTGCCAAACGTACCCCGAAGCTGACCGAACTTAAAGTCATATGCGCCCTTCGGAATAGCTATATTACGCAGTTGTGAGAACACACTGGAAGAAATCTGGCTTATCTGATTGTCCTTAGCAACAAGGTCGAGTTCCAGCTTTGCGGCGTGCTCACGGGCTGACACCAGCTCCGCCTTTACAGCTTCTGCCTCATCAGCTGACACGGTACTGGACTGCAATGAAGTAAGCTCACCTTGCAGACGGGCGATTTCGATACGCAAATCAGAGGACTTGTCCGTGGCTCTGGTCTTCTTCATCACGTCTACCTCAGACTGCAAACGAGCAGAACGGCGTCTCTCTTCGAGAAGGTCACCTTCCAGACGAGTTACCATTTCCTCATCCGCTTTGGCCTTTACCAAACTGTCCTCAAGGCTCCTAACTGTGTTGGTCAACTTCTCATTCTGGGCAGTAAGCTCAACGTTCGAAGTATCAACGCTACCCCTGTAATCGCGCTCCTTATTGAGCTCTTCCTCCAAGGCACGAATCTTGTTCTCCAACTCGATACGACCAGTCTCAGCTTCGACCAGTTTATCCTCTAGCTCCTGCTTTTCGGACAGGACTTTTTCGAGTGCCTGCTTCTGAGTATCAGCGGCGATTGCCGCTTCACTACCAGATGACTGCGCATCTAAAAGCTGCTGGCGAACACCGGTCAACTGCTCACGAATTTGAGTGATCTCGCCATCTTTCAAAGCAAGTTGCTCATGCAAGCCTGTGATATCAGTTGTGAGTTTGGCGACTGTATCATTCTTAGCCGCCAACTGGCCATTCAGACCAGTAATTTCGGTGTTCTTAGCTTCAATCTGCTGACGAAGCTCATCAGAACTGGCGGATGCCGAATTACGCAACTCGCCAAGCTGACGTGACAACCCTGTACACTCCTCGGTTTTGTCAGTCAGCTGCTGGTTCAGGTCTCCAACTTCCCCTTCAAGTTCCTCGACACGGCCCTGAAGTTCAGTAACCTGAGCGGCAGAACTACCCCCAGCTTTAAGAGCATCCTCGAGCCTCTGATTAAGCCCGGCAATTTCACTTTCAGCTGAAGTCAGCTTGCTCGACAGAGTAGCTACCTTACCTTGTTCAGCCTCAAGTTCGTCAGTCAACTCAGAAATACGCTGGCCAAGGGACTGAGTGTTTTCTACCAGCGTCTGCGAATACTCGGAAGATTCATTGATTTTTGCAAGTGCATCATCACGTTCCTTTGCACAAGCGGACAACTCGGCGGTCTTAGCACGAAGGTCTTCTCGGCACTCCTCCAAGGAACGCTGTGCGTCCTCGAGAGCGGCCCCCTTCTCCTTTAGGTCTTCACGCAAGCTCTCCAAGTCGAACTTCTGAGCAGCCAACTTCTCATCAGCGGCACTTATATCCGCCTGAAGGTTGTCTATTGTCAACTGTTTGGCGGCCAACTCATCCTCAAGTTCGTCCAGATGCTCCAGCTTTACCTTATCGGCGTTCAACTGCTGTTGCAGGACTTCAAGTTCGGCCTTTTGCTGGGCAAGCTCGCTAACTACCCCCTCGTGATCGGAGACAGAAGCCTCCATCTCCTGCACAATAGCTGACTTAACATCCAGCTCTTGCTCCAGAGACGAAACACGCTTGGCCTTTTCATCGATACTCGCCTTGAGGTCTGGGATAGTAGCCACCTGTTCACGAAGTCCATCGACATCAGTTTGAAGGGCGTTCAACTTCTCCGTCAGGTCATTGCGCTCCTGCTCTGCTGCGCCCTTCTCCTCTGTCAGAGTCTTGATTGTGGCCTTCAGCTCATCAAACTCGGCAATAACCTTCTCGGCATGAGCGACTTTACCGAGATTTACGAAAGCGTCTGTGCCGGAACTGCTCAACTGGGCTTCCTTGTCGGCAAGCTCCTGCTGAAGCTCCCGAATACGCTTCGCCATAGCCGCAATATCGCCTTCCTCGGATGCCACCTTCTCAGACACTTGCTGTGTCAAGCTACGAACAAGTGCTTCCTTGCCAGCAAGCTGGCTCTGCAAATCACGCACCTTGCTCTCGAGCTTTTCAACAACCTCTGACGGAGCGTCCGCAGGTGAGATTTCAGCCTGCTCCTCGACGGTGGAGAACTCGTCATCCACCATCGCAGGAAGCTCAGGCTCAACTACCCCAGGTGGTGGTGTATCGTCTGTGGCCGAGGTCTTGGCTAGGTCAGCTACCTTCGGAATGAACTCATCTTCAGGAGCTTCCTGGCCCATCAGCATATCAGGCGGAACTGTGCCAGTTTCGGCCTCTACATCATCCAAAGGCCCAAACTGCGCTACCAGAAACTGTTTCAGGCCCTCATCGGACTCGTAAATATGCACTTTTTTATCCGTCAGAATGGCATCCAGAGCTGCAACGCCACGGCACGCTTCTGCAAGCATATCGTCCAGAATGACAAGAACGACATCCTGCTTTGTTGCTTCACGCCTCAGCGTACCCTTAATACCTTGAGCCTTCAAGGGGCTCAACTGAGTCCCCGGAAGGAATTTCTCAAGATAACCTGTCAGCAGATGCTCTCCTTCTGGCGAAATGCTGCCAACGAGAACTCTGTACATAAAAACTACCCACCTTTACGGTTCTTACAGGGCCTCCGCAAGAATGCTCGCGCCAAGCAGATTCAACTCGCGAGGGCTGATACGCTCCGTCACAGAGGTCATGTCCCCGTCAGGCTCCTCCCTACGGACAACGTGCATCGGGATTTCCACAAGCTCGGTGTTGGGGGACAGGGCCTTGAAGCTCTCCACGACCTTCAGGCTCAGCGGAGAGATGTCGGCGCAGTCAGAGTCCTGCATGGAGCCGCCGCCGCAGACGAGGATATAGCCAACGCTTCTGGCCTTGATGTCGGTCACCTCGAGGAAGTCCTGGATCTCAGAAACAATCTTCTGGGCCACCTCGGCCTTGGCACTGTTCACATACTCGACAATGCTCATGGGCTTGGAACCGTCTTTCACCTCGCCACGGATGATACCCCGGCGGATGGACTCATCATCGATATCAAGGCCGCCCATGCGCAACTTACGACGAACAAGCTGATGGACGTTGTTGCCGCCCTGATTGATTGTGTACTTGGAGTTCTGAACCATCTTGTTGCCCTTAATGAGCACCATATCAGAGGTACCAGCGCCGATATCAATGACCAGAACGGTCTCATCAACAAGGAACTTGTAATCGGGGCGGAACTGCTGGCCGACATCGTAAACTACCCCAGCATAGGCACAGAAACCCTCCGGCAGAACAACAGCCTTGGATACCTTGATAGGGATATCAACCTCGGGGAACACGGCCTCCAGCTTGTCGATGCTGTTGACCAAAGAAATCATGGGGGCCTTGCCCTCATCCACATCACCTGGCGGCAACAGGCACACCACAGTCCAGGTGATATCCAGCTTGGAGAACTCACGGACACGGCTCATGTCCATAATACCCTTACAGCCCATCAGGAACGCCATGCGCAGGCTGAGAACCGTGGAGTCCAGGTTATACTTCTTGTCGGACGCACTTGGCTTGATGGTGCTCAGCGGCTTCTCCTTCGCCTGAAGGTCGCCGTTACAGAAGTCGCCCTGCAAAGTCCGGCCATTGATGGAAGTGGACACTCTCAGGATGGTAGACGTGTCCTCGGTGTAATCGGGGGCCACCTCATAGTTGGGGTCAATGGGGGCAAACACGTTGGACACCTCAAACTTGCGCTCCCGATACCGCCCGGTGCCGTCCTTCCCAAACATAACTCGGCCTTTCGTGGACGAATTTCCCAAGTCCACAACCAAAATGGCATTACCCTGTACCATATATTTTTCCTCCGTTCTGAACGCAAAAACGCGTTTTGATATTTTTTATTCGCCAGATTTATAACAAAATCCGGACGTCACGTCTTTTCAAAGTTATCGCCAAATCAGAATACATGAAAACAAACTAGCCCTGAACAGAATTGATGAAAACAAATAAGAAAATATCGTCATAGGCGGTCATCCATCAGGTGCGGCTTTCAAGTCTACCCCTCCTTCTTTGGAATCAGTGCGCTCAGAGGGTGATTCTTCTGCACCTTCGGACACAGTGTCAGAACAGGCTTTAAACTTGCCACTCAGGAACTCGGATACTTGCACAGTAGAATAGTACCTCCTACCTGTTGGTGACACATGATGCGGGACGATAAGTCCCTTACGCTCCCAGTTCATAACTGTGTTCTTGCTAACTCCGATTTGTTTCGCAAATTGCGGTGCTGTTAGAAACGATTCCACGCTAACACCCCCTTTCACAATAATTAAATGCAGATTTGTCTCATTTACACCAATCTGACTAAACTAAACAACATGACCAAAACTGTAAACAATTCAAACCGCCAAGAATACCTCGCCTAATGGGACAAACAAAAAGAGGGCCTAACTTACGTTAAGCCCTCCTATATTGGTATTTCGATTTTCGTCAAACAGCCTGTGCGAACATCTTCGCCAAGTCAGGCACCTGAATTAAGTCCCTGTACGGGTCTTGCTCCCGCACCTCCGCATGATACCGAGACACAAGATGCTCGGACTCGCCTTTATCATACGAATTAAAGTAACAGGTGGCCTCTACCTGCGGTGTCTGAAGTGCTTTCCAGATGTCTGCGCCAGAACGGACACACTTCCAGCCATGCATGACGTCTACCTTGTCGATATTGCCAAGATAACGATAGTATGAACCGATACCAGCCAAAGTCATATCCGACAGAACATAAACATTCTTGATACCAGTGTCATGCTCATCAACTGCACGCCGCATAAGAGCCTTGATAATCTCGATAGTAACTCGCTTGTTGAAATGGCAATTTCCTGCGAAAATTGCCAGAATCGTCGCTTCCTTCATAAACACTGTACGGTTCTTGAAAATCTCCAAGTCCGTATAGAACTCGTCCGGGTAGACGCCCTTGCCCTGCAGGGACTTCAAATTATTGATTTCGGAAAGAACTACTAACATAGAACTACCCCCATTAGCTTCGAGATGTACAGAAATATGTCGTGTACTGATACCACAGACCATCACTATCAGTCAGAGAAGTAAACGCTGTGTGGTTCACTGGGTCATATCGCTTAATATCGTAGTGGTTTGTACCAGTAAACATATGACTGGCCCACTGCAATATGGACGACTGATACGGAACATGAACCTTAATCTTTACGTTAACTCTAGCAATTACACGGCCAGCATTGTCGCCTTCATACTCGCTCCAATAATTCGTCATACGGAACGGTGAAACATACCTCGCTGAATCCTGGTCGATGAAAGCTTTCAGAGTGTCCTCACGGAGCGCATCCTCCGTAGTGCTACCCCGATAAGAGCCTCTCGTGGTTAGCGTACCATTCAACTTTGAAATCAGCTTAGCACTATCAGGGTCACCAGCTGTAAAATCATGGTAGAAATAGTCAATCTTCACTTCCGCAGAGCTCAAATCAAACTCTACAAGGCCGTCTGTGACGATATCCTCGCCATACAGATTCTGGTGGACTGCATGCCTGTCTGCATCCAAATTGTTATTAGCATTCGACTGACCATCCGCACTATACCTGTCTGTTGACCTATTGAAGTCAAACACACTTGTGGGAACACAATCACTCGCAGAGTTGAGTATGTCTGGAGCGTCAGCATCCACCATCAAATGAGAAGAAGCACCCAACTTATTCAGACGTACCAATGTATCAAGATTAGCTATGAAAACTGGCTTCAGAACCTCCACAGGTACATAAGTCACGCCCAGACTGGATGGTGTCAAGAAATAATATGTCTTCGCACTGCCAGCCCTAGACTTACCTACATGAAGGGAAGAACACAAGTTATCACTCGTTGTTGTGGATGTCGAAGAAGTATTTCCACCCATCCACGACAGGCCCATGTTCTGAAGCACCGGGTAATGCTCCAAAGACAACGCATATGAAGTTGTCCCGGACTTCTGCTCTTTCAGATAACCAACTGTCTGCTGATTTTTACCGACAGAATTATAAAACTGCCTGAAATCATAGTTAAAACGGTTTCTTGCGCTATCAGGAGCTGTTGCAGCCTCGGCAGAATACTCAATAATCTTTGCCGAGTTTCTGTTAGCATAGGACAACGCTGGTGAATTGTAGCCAGAACCTACCCCACCGTATAGCCATTCAAATACCTCGCCTACTAAGCCGTACCTATGCGTATTGCCTATCGTGGCGATGGAGTTGGTTACCTCGTTAAGAGTATCAGGCATCCTACCAGTAGATTCATACCACTTAGCTAACTGATAGGTGTTTACTTGTGCGAACTGGCTCGAACCTTCTAGCCAAACCAAAGTAGTGGCTTCAGCTGTTGTGTCCCTACCTGCAACGCTACCCTCATTGCCTGCATACGAAAGTAGCGTATCGGCCAAACGCTGTTGATACTGCGCTGTGAAGAACTCCTCGGAATGGACTGACGCAGAAATCGCCATGTCCAACGCTTCCTGAACGGAGTCCTCAACAGACACGAACCTCTCGGTCAGGTTCGAATACTCCAAAACTATCGACATCATCAGCATCAGAAAGATATTTAACACAATCGTAGCCAGCATTCGTTGCCACTTCATATGAAATACCTCCTATCTTAGTTACTTGTGATAGTTCTGAAGTTCAGACACGGCACATAGTAGGTGTAATTTAAGGTCGTGGTGACGGCGTTTCGTGTCCACTGAGTCACATCTTCACCGTTATAAAGTCCACCAGCTACCCCAGCTTGCCAGCCCCAAAGGGGCTGAAACACGTCAACTTTAAGCTGGACTACCATAACATCCCCATAGTCAGCTGGCTCGCTCATTTTCTTCTTCACAATATCAACATTCTGGTGTGCCCAACCACTACCATTCCACACCATTCTGTTAGCGTTAATACCAAGATTGATACCAGTTGCATCTGTATTGTAGTTCCAACGCATACCTGCGATAAAAGCGGCAGTGTTCACAGTACCCTGACCTGTAGCAGCTGTGCCGTTAGCCAACTCTGTGTCGGACATACCTGGTCTGTAGGGTATCTGATTGTAATCGCAAATCATGTTCTTGAAGATTTCGGAATAGGTGTCGGCAATCTCAGAGGGTAAATAGTTGTTCTCCATAACCACCTTCTTCATAGAGGTGGAGAAGCTCTCGATACGAGCGTTCAAGCTCGTGATTCGATACATATAAAAGACAATGTCAAAAAGGAATATGAAGATAACCGACATAGCGATGGTCTTAAAGACCGTATATACCAGTTTATTCATACAAACTTAACCTCCTGCGCTATAAAAATGGGGGCAGACCAACTTGCACTGGTCTGCCCCCTTTTACGCTAAGCCAGCGTCTCCAGGCATAAATCGCCGATATTTAGGCCCTCAACACGCCATTAGGGAGAGGTCTCGATATCGAAGCCCTGACCGTTGCTGGAAGCACGAGAGGTCTCCCAAGTGGCCAGAATGGTCTCGCCAGACCCGGCGACCTTCTCCCACTGCTTGTTGATACCGTTAGCCATACTGTTGTAACCAGTACGCAGGATACCGCCCTCGTTGAAGATCAGCTGCCACGCCAGGAAAATCAGCACCAACAGGCCAATCAGAAGGAAAACCTTCTTTACAGTTCCGTTCATAACCTTACTCCTTTCTTGAATATTTTGCTGCACAAACGGAAATAAAACTATCGTAACATTTACCAAGACATCGCATTACGAAGAACAATTCTTCTATCTCCAACCAGTACTGTAACCGCCGGAGAACTCATACATATCCGAGTCATATATCGATAAGTCCGTCTCCGTATCAAAGAGATTACCCGAATAAGTGCTCGGGTTCATACTACCCCCGAGAGCCTCATCGATGTAATCACCCGCATGAACATTCGGTATAAAACAAAACTGGTGATAATACTTAGCTACTGGACCTTCAACAGACAAAGCTGCGTGCCACAGCAAACCCTTCCACTCAGAATGCTGAGTGATATTTCCGGTATAGTTGTTACCACCTGTATTGTCAGCACCATCGAAGTCATACGTCCCAAACAAAACTAAGTAAGCCAGCCACGCAATAGTGGCCCACATCAAAAACGTAAACACTGTTTTCACAAATTTGTCCATTGGCTCACCTCTTAGAACATCGCATCGAACATTCCAGTCGGCAACTTGGAATACCAACCAACTGCGATGAAGATGAACAGGATTACCCAAATGAGATAGATGCTCCGCTCACCTTGTGCCAGAATTTTCTTCTGGCGCTCACGCATCAGATTCGTCCGCCTCTCCACTAACTGCATCTTAAACGTAATCAGGTTGTCGAAGTTTTCGACACCATTCAGAGACTGCGTAGCAACATTACAGAAATTGATAATCGTAGCTGAACGATAATCCTCGCGTAACTTTGGCACTGCCACATGGTCTTCGTATAAAGCTAAAAGGTTCAGGAAGTACTTGGCAAACTTAAGCATAACCTTAGACTCCACAGTACCTTTAGAGCTTTCGAGAGTAGCGATATAGTTCTCTACAGTACCCTGCAATCTGGCACGTGAACCTTGCCGTAATTTAGAGTACAGAAGAAGATAAAGGTCGATAAAGTAATTATCAATAACCTCGTCTTCATCAGCAATTCTCGCCTTGTACATAGTTTGATACGAGATTAGGTTAAGGAAAGTCAAAACAGGAATTATCAAAACGACTGGCCAGAACAAACCCAACGGAATTACCACGATACTCAAAAGAAAAGGAAGAACTTTCTCGCCACGAACCTCTTCAGGAGTAAGTAGCCGGTCTAACGCCTCAGAGCGCAAGTCCAAACGCTGGATATAATACTGATGGTTCTCGTAACAAGGCTGGCTCATGAAGATACCACGAAACAGTTCAACAGCCTGAGTATATAAACCAAGCTTCTTCATCTCGAGCTTGCGCTTTCTGTTCTTTTTACGCTTAGTCTCGATTTCGTTGACTGTTTTTGTAGGCATGGGTGAGAACTCGAGTACCCCATAAGACACGAGGATATTGTAAACTACAAAGATAGTGAGAAGAATTATTAAAATCTTCTGGAAACCATTCATACCCTCACGCCTTTCTTAAATGGTCTTCGACTTAATCGTAGTAATATACGCAAGAACCGCAAACACTACCCCAACCATGACGAGTAACAGGAACTTACCTGCCGTCTGGGTCAGGAAAAAACGTCTTGAGAAGTCATCTGTAATCATAAGGAAGATGAAATACCCAAAAGTCATAGCGGCTGACACAAGGAACGAAGCCTTCAGATTTGAGAACGCATTATTATTCTCATCACGAAGCTGACGGCGCAGACGGTTTGTCTCGGTAATATCGTTGAAGATTTCTACCATGTCGCGCTCGCCGACGGCCTCGAAATAGATAGCTTTCTGAGCAAAATCCGTAAACACAAGACCAAGGTTATCTGACAAAATATACATAGCGTCATTGAACGAATAACCACGGTCTTGGATATTTGTAATAAACGCCTGAAAGTCATCACGCACACTGGTCGCGAAGTTATCCTTATAGGTGACAATAGCATTCTTAACTCCGTTATGAACCTCTGGTACGATAAGGTCGACTGCGTTCATAATATCAGCTTCCCGTTTCTCCATACGCTCAGACACCATAACACGTGTCATAACCAGAACAACTACATATGACATAAGGAAGATGAACGGAAAGAACGCCACACCCATCATAGTTACGACGTCTAGGATTGTTGCCGCAATAAATGCAACAACGGCCCAAAACATCAGATAACCAAAAACAGATACCCCGAGTCGCTTTAAACCAAGGGCCGCAAGCTGCTGATTTACCCAAGTATAAAACTTAGCGACAAGACCGTCACTGTGCTGGTAAACATACCTCTGAAGAACAAACTCCTTTGAGGTGGAGTAAACTCCGATTTTTTCACTGAAAAACTTCGCAAACCTCGCAATATAGACCTGCAAATGGAAGCTGAAGAAGTAAATCAGGAAAAACATGACAGACACGCCTACAAGACGTATAAGGTCAGCACTTACTTCAAATACACTGGCTTGATCAATGGTCATCTAAACTACCCCCTTAATTCAGCCAAGACAGCTCATCGGAGTCCAACTGCTCAGACCCATCACCATCAGAATCTACCAAGGGAGTTGCGGTCCCGGCGGCGGAGGTAGCGGTCTCAGCAGGTTTAGATACCTCTTCGCCAAGAACCTCAGACATATAGGAGTCGCCGTATAACTCACGCATCTTAGCCAGACGCTCTTCCTCGAATTGCTCCTGACTGGCAAGGTTGCTCCTACCCCTCCGTTGCTCAGGCGGATGGATGTACGGGTCAAGCTCAGCTCTGGTAACACCTACCGAGAAGAAGGCTTCTACCAGCTTCTCGCTGATAGGCTCGACCTGCTGAAAGTACCCAAAAATCTTCTCAACCTTGCCAGTGTTTGGGTCTTTCACAGTGTCACCAGTCAACTTGAACTCAAAGATGGTCTTGGTCTCGGCACGACCGTCAATCAGCTTGCCTGTCAGCTCCTCAATCTTCATTACCTTACGACTACCATCACCGAGCTTCTGCTGAGAGACGATAATATCGAAGGAGTTAGCCATAGAACGAGCATGGTCAAGCGGGTTTCCGCCTATGGTGGACAACTCAGTGGACGCACGGTCAATGGCATCAGCACCATCCAAGGCGTGCCACGTTGTCAGAACACGGTGACCAGTCTTAAGAGCACGGTTCATCTGGTAGAACTCATCAGGAGTACGCACCTCGCCCGGTACGATAACGTCAGGCGTATTACGCAGAGTGTGCGCAATCATATTCGCCATAGTAGGTGTCGTAGGGTCTTTAGCCATCTCAGGCGGCAAGTCCTGGGCCTCCCAGTGAAGAACGTTACGGGCGTTCGCCGCACTCTCGGTCGAACGATTGTAAATCATAATCTCTGTCGGGTTCTGAATCAGGATAAGACGCAACTCTGGGTCAACCTCCCAGCAAACCGCATTCAGAAGCGTCGTCTTACCTGAAGAAGTCGGGCCTACACATGCCAGACGAATGTTAGCTCGTCCACAGAACCGCAGGAACTCGGAAGCTTCATGACAGATGGACTGGAACCCTTCAAAGTCATCGAACATAAGCATACTCGGGGCATACTTACGAATGGTGACTGACGTACAAGGGAAGTCGAAACCAACGGTACTATCTGGCGTGATAGCAGTGCCGTCTACTGCGGAAAGACGATAGCCTTTACCAGCAGTTCTCGTATTCAGAAGCGGGTTCGTCTTCGTCATACGAGGTGTGGAGCCGTTCGGATTGTAAATCAGGCGGTCAATGGTGGCATGAAGCTCATCATCAGACACAAACTGAAACGGTTTACCATTACTGTCCACGAACAGCTCCGACCTACCCCTACGGACTACCCACAAAGTCTTGGCATCGTTAATCTGAATTTCCTGCACTGTGTCATCTTCCAGAGCCTCACGCAAGATACCAAAGTCAACAATGTCGATACGCAGCCTGTCGAGCAACTTACCAGTCTCGATATCACCGTTCTGGTCGATGAAGCCTACGACCAGCTTCTTATTAGCTTCGACATACTCAACGATAAGAGTATCAGTGAAATCATTCTGGCGCTTGGCCTCCCAGCTATAGTAGTCAACCGGAGTCTTATCGGTCAGCATACGCCGACAGCCAGCCAAATAAACTTCGTAACTGACGGTTTCGCTATCAGACGCAAAATTATTGTTTACGCCATATTTTGATTGGGCCTTAAATACTTCAGACAAACTCAGCATACCTTAGCCCCTCCTTCCAAACAAACCACGGCGCTTCTTCTTGCCCGGCTGGTCAGGCTCTTGGAAGATGTCAGGAATGCCATCCCCGTCTTCGTCCACGTCGAGCTCAGCTTGCGTAATACCATCGCCATCCATGACACCACTATACTTAGCGGCATCCTCAGCATAATCGATTGCGGCCTGTGTATCCTCGGCCTCCTTAACGGCTTCTGCTTCCTCCTCAGACATAGGAGTCGCGGTGGCTGAGAAACTACCCCCAAAAGCTGGGCTCCCCATAGGATTCTTGTCCACTACCACAGGCGGTGTCCTATCCTCAGAATGCATCAGCTCATGGGTCATAGTGCCTTCCACTTTACCCTCACGGATGTCACCAACCGTAATCTCGCCCTTCTTCTTTTTATCCTTCTTAGTCTTCTTATCGCCAGAAGAGCTCTCCTCCTCGGCGGACAAGTCGATATTCAGGATATGACAGGCGATTCTGATAATGAACTCGGTATACTCAATCACCATAGGGTCAGTGGATTCACAACGAAACAGACACTTGCCAAGAACAGCCTTCAGGTAAACTTCCTCGGACAGATAGCTGGTGGCAAGATGACGCAATCTGTACTGCTTAAGCACGCCATCAAGCGAACCCATAGAATCATGACACAGCCGACTGTAAATCACATTACGCATCTTATCCAACGGACAAGACATCGTAATGGCGTTGGTAATGAAAGTCTCCATATTGCCGATTACAACAGGAGAATCGTTCCAAACCTGAATAACTTGCTGTGCTTGCTGGAGACAAGCCGTGTTCACAGAAGTCATCTCATGACAACAGTCAACAAGAATGATATCGAACTTACTATGCAAGGTGGACAATGCGAGAGAAACCAGAGTGTCTGAGTCATTCGGGGAAAGATAATCGATTACGCCACGTCTACCCCCACGGAATGAGAGCACTGACACATTCTTACTGTACCCAGACACATGAAGAACAGAGTCTCGCACGAACGGAAGGTCAAACCAGTCGTAATGCTTGAGAGCCTTATCGGCATTGTACACAGCCTCATCGGTTTTCAACAGAATATCCTGCGTAGGTGCCAACATGGAAGTGTCGATAACGCAAACTGTCAAACCAGCTTCTGCCAGACACAACGCCGTGTTTGCAACAAGAGTGGAAGTGCCAATACCATCAACTACCCCATAGAAGGCGAAAACCTGGTAGTAAATCTTATACCTGACATCACGGGTGAAAGATGAACCAGACGCTTGACGAAGTGCCTCAGCAAATATCTTACTCGGTGTAGTAAGCCGAAGCTCCTTCGCTTTCTCTGTGTCGATATACTTATCGAGAAAACCCATAGTTACCTCCTTAGCTTACATACGCCTTACTTGCGACCTGCGATACCAGCCAAAGCATTCTGAATCTCACTCAAGCTATCAGTGATACTGGAGCTGGATGTACGGGGAAGAAGCGTCATCTGGTAGGAAGCACCAGCACTCTGCAACAACATATATCGCTCAACTTCCTCGGACGTAACCTCAAGCAAAATACTCGCGGGCTTGACGTTTGCAAGGAACCCATCGTCCTCAAGCATGGCTTGCTGTTCCTGCTTCGTAGCAGCTATATACTCATAGTACAAATCGAATATCGAACTACCGTTACCATTCAACATATCAAGGATAGTAACCTCTGAGAACAATAGCTCCGACTTCGTAACTGTTACACCCATCTGGCTCGTACCAGCTGTCGAAATACTACCCGCCTGGGAGTTCAGACGATACTCAACTTCGGTTGGCAGATTGTATAGCGTAGCACTGTAAACTGCACGAATATTCAAGGTATCGCCAGGAACAACCATGTCACCAAA
>Ga0137306_100708_pt1 | contig 42227 bp, 33 predicted proteins | sample Inofroosms_March_FD_97187 | JGI IMG/M metagenome (GOLD analysis project Ga0137306, IMG submission 97187) | Mouse cecal microbial communities from Vienna, Austria - N-Acetylneuraminic and N-Acetylglucosamine D2O microcosms_March | ecosystem: Host-associated > Mammals > Digestive system > Large...
TTCGCCTGGTTGATCACCTCCACATTATCCAGAAGTCTGTGGATGCCGGCCACGCCCACGTCGTACAGCCGCTTTACGGAATTTCCCATAACCATAGCCGTAACGGCGGCCTCCTCGGCCACCGGAATATCGGAAGTGCCTGCCGTCACCACGGCGATATAGCTGTCTGTCTCCCGGTATTCCTGCCGTTTTACCACGACGGCTCTGGCTTCTTTATAATAAACCGCATCCTCTGTCAGCTCCCGGATTGTCTCGTAAACCTGTTCATCCGCCCGGGATGCCAGAATATTGCCCTTCGTCCGCCGCAGCATGTCCGCCACAATGCCCCTGATCTGTTCCAGGCTTTTTCCCGGACTGTAGATCACCTCAGGAAAACCGTTCCTGAGTTCCCGGTGGTAATCCACCTTGGCATAGTCCAGATCTTTATACGGCATTTCCTGCATCTGCTCCAGCGCTGTCTCCACGCTTCGGCTGCCGGACTGCACCTCTCTTAACATCTGTTCCATTTCTTTTTTCGTCATTTTCCTTCTCCGCCTTTTATCCGGTCATTCCATGGAATCTGATACGCGCTGCCGATACCTGCTCCATTCCCCTCGCGTTTCAACAATAGTATATCAGCCAGTCCCGGTCGCTGACGCGCCGGCTACTGTCACGCCATCACTGAAACGCAATCGTTTCTCACGGGTGATTTCCAGTCTCATAACACCACTTCGCGATCTCCCCGATCAGCTCCGACGGCAGGGGCTTGTCATAGGCAAGCTGTATCGTCCCTTTGCTGGTCTTACAGTCTTTCAGCCGTTCCGCGAATTCAATCACCGCCTCCGTCCCCGCGTACAGGCCGATATGGTTTTTATGAGCGGCAAACTGGATGATATTGTGTCCCTTCCGAAATGTAGGCATACTCCAGGAAATCCGTTCCTCCGCTTCCGGCAGAGCCGCCCGAACGGTTTCTCTGATCTCTTTCAGATACCGCTGTGCCGTTTCCGGCTGGGCGGCAATGTATTCGTCGATTGTCTCCGGCGCTTTTCCGCAGTAATGGCTCTGGTTCTGGTTTTTAAAACTTCTTCCGCATTTTGGACATGTCCACATACTCATTTTCTCCTTTCCCTACATCCGTTCTTTCACGGTTATTAAAACCGTATCTCCGGGCTGTTTTCCTATTTTAGAACGGATCTCTTTCCGTATCCCGATGATATAACAGATGCTTCCGTCCCCGTTTTTCACTCCCATATTAACAACACTGCCGTCGTAAGGCTCGCCGTCAAAGGTGACATGGACCTTTACCCGTCCTCTGCCGAATTCTTCCCGGATATCATACGGGAAGACCACATAGGCGCCGCCTTTTTTGTCCGCCTCGAAAATCCGGGATTCATATTCGTATATTTTGGGATTCATATTGCACCTCGTCGTTGTAAAAAAGGTGTAAAATTTTCACTGTTGAAAAACCTTACACCTTCATTTTTGTACCATATATCCGCTGACATCTGTCCGTCTCTTTTATGATCGAAATATCGGTTCGTTTTATGCAATCAGTATATCAAAAAGAGAAAAAAGTGTAAAGGCAAATCCTGCGAAATACGCCGCCGGATTGTCCGGGTTCAGCCTCCCGCAGACGTTTCCCCCAGTATCTCCAGATTCAATTCCCCGCTGTCCGGATTCAGAATCGCCGCCATCACAAAAGCATACAGTGTATAATAATCGGTGTCCAGGGAAAATTCCTCCGCGATCAGCCGTTTCAGCGACGCCACGCTGTCATGCTCCGGGCGGATTCCTCCGCCCAAAAAATGCTTTGCCAGCACCGCGGTCCGACAGGTTTTCTTACCATAGCAAAGGGTAATCTCTTTCGTGTGAATCTCATTGTGCAAATAGCGGTGCTCCGTCCGGATTTTATGCCATCCGCCGGTATGCAGCTCCTTTACGATGGTCCGCTCCACCTGCTCCGCCCGTTCTTCCCGGCAGTCGATCCAGATGATATAGGCAGGGCGGTTTTTCTTTGTAACCGTGGAAATCACCTGCACATTGGAAGCCCCTGCCTGATAAAAAACGTCCACCACCTGGCCGATACACTCACCCGGTAAATGGTCGATCTGTACGGCAAACAGCGTACCTTCTTTCGAGTAAATTTCCATAATCAGTATTCCATAATATCCAGCGCCATCATTCCCACTTCCGCAGCGCGCGCTTTCGCGCCGGGAATGCCTACGGTGATGTAAGCGGCTCGCTCGGCTTCCTCCGCCGCCGCAAAAGGCTCGGCCACCTTCATGGCGGATGCCGTGGCGGCAGGAATGACCACATTGTAAATATTACAGCCTGCAAGCGTCAGCTCATCAAGGACCGCCGCCGCAAAAGGAGCCGCCCATGCCACATCCTGGCACTGCCCCTGGCAGATCTTCGGAATCACGTCATGAACAAAACCCTTCATCACAGCCACCTGGTCATCCATAGTCACCGTCACATCCACATAGGGATCGAAAGACCAGTACTTCTTCACCAGCTTCACCGTTCTTCTGGCGGCGCTGTGGATCTGATCTACCTTTACGGTTATTCTCTTTCCCGTCATGGCGCCAAACAGCATGGAAGCCTGACTTTCTACCCTGTGCAGTCTCTGATTGTCCAGTTCGGTTACTACTTCGGAAATGGTCTTTCCGGCTTTGATCTGATCGTATGTAAAGCTTGCCCGCTCAAAGATCGCTTTGGTTCTGGCCGGCTCGGTGGCCGCGATCAGCAGCTTGGTCACAGGGCCGCCATGCAGTTCCGCCGCCTTCCTCGCGGTGATATTCAGGCTGAGAAGGGCTGATTCAGGATCAAGAGAAGCGGACTTGCGCTCGTCCACAAGGGCTTTGATGATTTGTCTCTGATCCGCATTCTCCTGCAGCAGCGCCTTCATGGCCACAATGGCGTAAGCACCCTGGTGTCCTAACGGCGCATTCACCGGGCTTGCGGAGAATCCGGGAGCGATCTGCTCCTTGAAGCAGGACAAAATCTCATCAAAGGACATCATGCCGATTACGGAAGGCGCGCCGATATCTTTCAGAATCAGCGCCAGGTCACCGATTAGCTGTGCCGTATCCATCTCCTGTCCCGTAACAAGAAAATGAACCTTTTCCGGCAGTCCGGCGGTTTCTACGGCAGCCTTGCCTACCAGTCGTACCGAAGTGGTTCTTCCGTAGCTTCCCATACCCTCAGGAACTTCGGCGTCAGGATGGATAATCTCCAGAATCGCCGTGGAGCCAAGTACGGCGCAGGTAAAGGGATCCGGATTCATACTTGCACCGGCCATGGCGTCTCTCATGGCCTTCACGCCGATTTCGGCGCCTTTCACTGCCATGGACGGCCATACGATATCTTCGCCCAGAGCGCTGTGTCCGTACAGCGGTCCGCCTCCTACGTTCTGAGGCAGATTCCGTCCGTCGATGGGAGACAGTTCTCCCCGCATCATAGCCTGGTTCACTGCCAGCACCGCCGGGAACGCGGAAACCTTATTGTTCATCTTTGCGGTGGGAATCGCCGCCACGCCGCTTCTGTCCACGCCTGCCAGCATCCGGCAGGTAGCCCCCAGCTTTCTGTTCCCGGCGGGAATGCCAACCTGGGCCGCGGAACCGGCCAGATACATAATCACCGCGGTCAGCAGCGCCGCATTGGCGCCGTCAGCACCGCAGGCCCTGGCTGTGTCAATGGCTTTCCGCAGAATCGTCTCAATGGGCTGACGCCTTGCATCCGCGAACTGAATGGACATGCTGCCGCCGTTTAACAGCTCTTCCACAATCACATTCGCCACCGTGTAAATTGATAAATTCACCATGCCATGACCGCCGGCTAAAGCCTCAATCCGGTCATTGGTCAGATTGGAAAGGTTGGAAACCGCCGCCATCTGCGCGGCAGAAATCACTCTGCTTTTGTTCATGTCATCCATCTTGTATCATCCTCCTCAAACACTGCTATCGCCTGATTCATTCTCAGGCGGTTCCAATTCCGGTCCGCAGAAATTTTCATAAACAGAAAGAAATCGAATGGAAACCATCCGTCCTGAATCTCTCCGAACCATTTTCCTTTCTTCCGTACCGATTATAATAAAATTTTTGAAAGATGGATAATACATAAAACCGATTGTCTTTTATCAGGAAAATCGATTACGCCTTATCAAACACCTCCGCCGCCGTTTTCAGGAAATATTCGGCCATCTCCGACAGCTTTGCCTGTTTTTTCTGAATCCAGCCGATGGTCATCTCATCACAATCCATCAGCGGAACCGTAATCACGTCATCGGACCATTCGGAATCCAGCATACCACTCCCGATTGAATACGCATCCGTGTACTTTAAAATATGCCATCCGCTGCTTTTATCTGAAATATAAATAATCTGACTTTTTTGGGTAAAATCGATAATCTCTTCCACAAAATTGTTGGAACTGTCTTCCCCCTGATAAAAAGTGACAAAAGGATATGGCTCCAGCTCCCTCATACGAATTTTCCCCGTTCCCGCCAGCGGATGGTGCTTTCTCATGTAAACGCAGGGTGAACAGACTGTCAGCGGATGAAAGGAAATCCCCCGTATCCTGAGCTCCCGCAAAAATACCGCTTTATTCCTTTGGGAAAAATACAGAATTCCAAGCTCGCTGACGCCCTCGGCCACGTTCCGGATTACCTCCTTCGTTCTGGTCTCCAGAATAAAAAACCGATAATGGCTGCCTGCCTCATGAATCATCCGCAGTAATATTTCCACCGGAAAGTTATAATGCTGCGCGCTGACGGAAAAATAGTCCGTTGGCTTCGCCTCATTATGATAAGCTGTCTCCAGCTCGTCTACCTGCTCTACAATGGCCTGAATACGGTTCAGATATTCCTTTCCCTTCGCGGTCAGCTCCACCCCGCTCCGATTACGCTTAAAAATCAGAAATCCCAGTTCCTCCTCCAGCCCCTGAACCGCCCCGGTCAGACTGGGCTGGCTGACATAAAGCCTTTTGGCCGCTTCGTTAAAGGATTTATACCCGGCTACCGCGATCGTATACCGCATTTGTTTTAATGTCATAAACACTCCCCCGATTCTTTATCTCCAAATACCCTGCTATTTTTATAAAATAAAACCTGTTATTTTGCAATATATCAGCAGATTTATTTACTACATAAAACAAACAATTTCTATTGCAATCATTCTCATATCATGGTAAACCGAAAAAGTTAATACAAAATATGGAAATTATTTCATAATTCATTACACACCATAACGTTTCATCCTTTGTATATCATCAGAAAGTCAGCAAAACGCCTTCTTTGTAACCATTGATTTTATCATTCCAATCACATATAATAAAAGAAAATCTCCGCCCCGGAGAAATTATGGAAAAATCTCGAAATACGTTAATATCCATGCTTGAAGAATTGTTTTCCGGAAAGGATTCTGAAGAAAAGAAATGAATTCTGGCAAATGAATACGGCATGGTCATGACCGACGAATTAGAAGGGAGAATTAAAATTATGTGCAATTTATCGGAGGCTATCGAAGACAGAGGTTTCCAGAAAGGCATTTCAGAAGGAATCACAAAAGAACGCATTGACGCTATTAAAAGAATGATTCAGGCGAACGCCGGCAAAAAGCAGATTATTTCTTATGGATATACGGAAGCGGAATACGCGGAGGCTGAGAATTCTATGTATGTTAATTCATAGCCCCCACAGAAATTTTTCCCGTCAACCCTCTCACTCTATTCCATCAGATTCTCCTATTCCTTCCTCCACAATTGTGCCAGCAGGGCCTCCGCTCTTTCCCTTTCCCGGAGCATTTGCAGCCACCGTTTCGGAATCCCCGTCCGCCCATAAAGAATCCCGGCCAGTCCCCCTGTTACACAGGCCATCGTATCCGTATCATGCCCCAGCAAAACAGCACGCTTTACCGGATCCTCAGCACGCCTTTCCCCTTTTTTCGCCGTCTCTACTCTATATTCTGTTCTGTCCCCATTCCGCATCTTTTTCCTGCCATTTACTTCCACGCCGGAATTTCCTTTCGCGTCTAAACGCATCCATCCCGCGCCTACCCTGTAATACTGGCTTAGTGTAATAGCGTACAACGCAGTACGATCCTTTCTGAAGATCTTTTTGTATCATTTTATAAGCCAAAAAAGGAGCCTCATCCAAGAGGCTCCTGATCTATATTAAAAGCAAAACGCAAGCTTGGGCATTCTGCTTGAAATATATTGATTGCACGGCAATCTGTTTTCATACCATAGAAAAGTCCTTCGAACTTTCCCATGATACAAAAATGCTCCGCAAGGATGCACACGCAAACGCAGAGGAAATTGTCGCTTGAAAGCGACGCGTTTGCGGCGCAGAATCCTGCAAAGCAGAATTCTTATTTATCCCTTTTAACTTTTCATCTTCGGTTTAAACACCAGCGATGCCAGATACCCAAACACCAGTGCGCCGCAGATTCCCGCTGAGGAAGCAGTCAGACCGCCGGTAAAGATTCCCAGAAATCCCTTCTCCCCGATTCCTTCCTTCACACCTTTAAACAGTGTATTCCCAAATCCTAACAGCGGCACACTGGCGCCGCTGCCGGCCCACTCGATCAGCGGCTGATACCAGCCGAAAAAACCGAGAATACAGCCCAGCACCACCAGGCTCACCATAATCCGGCCCGGCATCAGTTTTGTTTTATCCATAAAGATCTGCACGATCGCACAGATCAGACCGCCGATTAAAAATGCTTTTACATAATCCATAGAAACTCCTCCGAAATACAGTTTTGCAGCCCCTTTTTCAGGGCTTTGCCGCAGGCACTTACTTTTTTTAGTCCGATGCTGCCATTTTTCATAAAGCACTTAACACTGCTTTCTATTCCGCCGTGCCCGTCACTGCTTTACGCATTTTACACCGCTTCCAGCACCACACCATGGGCAATTCCGGGTACGCTCTGTCCCTCGTTAAAACTCGTAGAAGACAGCAGCGCGCCGGTAGGAACGAACAGCACCCGCTTCCACTCCCGGTTTCGCAGCTTGTTTAAAATCATTCCGCACAGCGTAACGGCGCTGCACCCGCAGCCGCTGCCGCCCGCATGCGTGTCCTGGGTCTTCGCGTCAAAAATCTCGATGCCGCAGTCCATATGCTGCCCGGCGATATCCATGCCCTTTTCCGCCAGCAGCTCCATCAGAAGCGTCTGCCCCACGGTTCCCAGATCTCCCGTGATAATCCGGTCATAATCGGCCGGTTTTCTCTGAAAATCTTCCAGATTACGGTAAATCGTGTCTGCCGCCGCCGGCGCCATGGCCGCACCCATATTCATGGAATCCTTCACGCCCATATCCACGATCTTTCCCGGCGTGACACCGGTGATTCTGGCATAGCCGCCCGCCGTACCCAGCACGGTACAGCCGCATCCGGTTACGGTCCAGGTGGCGGAATAGGGCCGCTGGTTCCCGTAGGCTAACGGAAAACGAAACTGCTTTTCCGCGCTGGCAAAATGGCTGGAAGCCATGGCCATCACGTGATCCGCATTGCCGGCATCCACCATCATGGCCGCCAGACTCATGGCCTCTCCCATGGTGGAGCAGGCCCCATACAGACCGTATGTGGGAATATTAAAACTCATAACGCCAAAAGATGTGGCAATCAGTTGTCCCAGCAGGTCCCCGGCGAACAGATAACGGATTCCCTCTTTTTCCACTCCCGCGTCCTTCATGGCCAGCTCTCCGGCCCGCCTCTGCAATTCGCTCTCCGCCGCTTCCCAGTTGTCCTTCCCCAGCATGGGGTCCTCATCCACTTCCGTAAACGTATGACCCAGAGGACCCTCTCCTTCTTTTTTCCCGGCCACTGAAGCCATACCGACCACATGCACCGGATTTTTAAATACAATACTTGCCTGTCCCTGTTTCATCCCGATTCCTCCTGTTTCCGTTCCGCTTCGCTAAAATCTAATATCAGAGTATTTCCGGGAAAAAAGAGTTTATGCAAGAAAGGCTTTCAGAAAAAACTGGAAGTTTCTAAAAGGGGTTCATTTTCCGTATAAACATTCAAATAAAATGAAAATTTTTAAAAAATCAGCTCCTGCTGCTCAAACACCTCGATCTGCGATACCTGCAAAGTCTCCGGCTCATTTCCCCGCAGATGTTCCGCTTTCAGATACTGCATACCGTTTCGGAGGCTGGCCGCAATCAGATTCAGCACATAGATATTGTCAAATCGGTTATAAATTGATTCTCCTCCAAGACCGGTCAGACAGATCAACTGGGTGTTGGCCTTTTTCGCCACCTCCATCAGCGGCCGCAGCAGATGAGAGGCATTGGTCTGGGCGAAAGGATTGTCCATCAGCAGCACTTTTCCCTCGTTGCGGTCCGCAAACAAATCCGTCTCATCGCGCCGCATATAATACAGCAGGCTGGACAGGATAACAAAGGCCGATAAAAACCCTTCCCCGCCGGAATTTCTGGCCACCTCCGCCCAGGTAATGGGATATTCCCGCTGTTCCTCAATTTTATAAAGACGAATCTGCACATTGCCGATACCGATTACCGTGTCATACAGATTTTTCGTGGTGACCTTTGTCCCCAGATATTCCTGTACATTTTCATTCTGAGCCAAAATGGCCAGTCCCTTCTGCGTTACTTCATCCACCATGTCCTGAAGCCTGATCCGGTACAGATTTTCATTTTCCTCCCATTGGGGAAGCTGGATTTTCAACATTTTCACCGGCTTTTCCCGGATGGTGATCGTAGAATTTCCGTCGATGCGATCCAGATTTTCATGGACATCCCGCACATAGTCCTCCAAAAGTTCTACCAGCTTCTGCTTTTCCTTCTCCACCAGGGAGATATCCACTTCCAGTTTTTCCATCAGACTGTCATAAGACTGCAGCGTGGTGGATAGCTGCCTTAAAACCTGTCCGGCATTATCCGTCAGAAGAAGCATGGTTTCCAGCGGTTTTTTATAAAACTCATCCTGAAACGCCTCCATGCGCACCACCTGATTCAATATCTGGGTCAGTCCTTCTCTCGCATGCTGTTTCTCTCCGATGATCTGCCGGTAATCCCGAAGTAAAATCCCCTGAAAGCTGCGCAGCTCTTTCCGGCCCATCACAGAGAAATCTTCTTCCCACTGAACCGGCTCTCCTTCCGGAAACTCCGCATACTGAGCCAGAGCCGTCAGATTTTCCTCATACGCCTGCAGCCGTTCTTCCGCCGCCTTTCCCTGACTGAGCAGCTCCCGTTTCTGATATTCCAGACTGGACCTTCTGGCGTCAAAATCCTGGCTTTGTATCTCGCTTTTTTCCAGAGGCCGCTCGGTTCCGCATTCCTCCAGCATCCGCTTAACGCAGGTCCGTTTCTTTTCCTCCAACACGGCAATCTGCTTATTTTCTTCTTCCCTTAAGCCCCGTTTCCGTTCCAGTTTCCGTTCCGCATCTTCCCGCAGAATCTCCTGGTGGCTTTCCTCCTTCCGGTCATAGTACACAGTCTGCCAGGCATCCGATTTCAGGCCGTATTTATTCCGCAGATGTTCCAGCTCTCCGACCGCTTTCTCATGCCGCTCCGACTCCCGCGCCTCCTGTCGTTCCAGCTCCTGTAATTCCTGAGACAAGCTGCCGGTAATCGCCGCATAGCGGGCCTCTAAACCGCTCAGCTCCTCTTCTGTCAGCGCTATTGTCTTTCCCGCCGGCCCTTTCGTTTCTTTCGCAGACTTTAAAGAAGTGTCCCTGTCCTCTCCATATTTCTGATACTCCCGCAGTCTCTCCGCCAGCCGGTGTCCTTCCAGTTCCAGCCGGTTCAGTTCGATCTCCAGCGTCTTCCTCTGCTCCTGCAGCCTGTCATGGCTGGTCTGTGCCAGCGTCTTCTGTTCCTCCAGCCGTTTGATGGCGCGTCCGCACCGTTCCAGTTCCTCACGGTTCTGTTCATACTGCGCATAATCCTGGCAGAGCTGATCCAAATCCTTTTTTCTCCTCTGCAGCCGCTCAAGCTCCCGATTGGATTCCTGCAGCTCCCGCTCAAGAGCTTTAAGCGCCTTCCTCAGCGCTTCCAGTTCCTCCTGGCCCGCGCCAATCTGTTTTTCCAGCTCCTGCAATTCTCTGTCCAGCTCTTCCAGACGCCGAATCACCGCGTCATATTTTTCCTGGCTGACCGACTGATTCCGCACCAGCTCCTGCCGCCGGGAATACTCCCTGTGCTCTTTTTCCCGTACTCCTATCGCCTCCTGTTTTTTCCTGATCTGCTGCTCCTTTTCCTCCGCCAGCAGCCGAAGCTTTTCCTCATTCAGCAGATTTTCATTAAATAACAGATAAAAGCTGATCCCCGGCAGCTTTAGAATTCCTTTCTCATCCTTTCCGGACATCTTCTCCAACTGCTCCCGAATCACAATGGGAATCGGAAAAGACGTATAAACCTCCCCTGCATGTTCCGCCAGGCGGTTCAGCTCCTTTTCCGACAAAATCAGCGCATAGGGAAGAAACGGATGACTGCGTACCAGTTTCTGATTCTGCTTTTCCGTAAACCTGTTTTTTTGCAGCCATTCCATACCATAGACAATAGGCAGCCCCATTCCCCGCAGCTCTTCTTCCAGCGCCTCCGGCAGCTCCAGTGTTTTCCCCTGGGTCAGCCGGCGGTATTCTTTTTGCAGAGCATCCTCCTCTTTCTCCAGATTCCTGCGGATGCCGGCCAGCTCATTCAGCTTCCGCTCAGAAGCCTGCAGGATTTCCTCTGTCCGAAACAACTGCGCCTCCTCCATATCCAGATATTGCAGCACAATTTTCCGGGCGGCAAGTTCTCCGTCAAAAGCCTCCTTCTCTTTTCTCTGCTGTTCCTGCTCCAACTGTTTCCGAATTCGGGTATCGTGAAACATTTCCAGGCTCCGTTCCAGACTTCTCTGCCGTTCCTGATCCCGTTCCTGCTGATTTTTCTTCCGAATCCGTTCTCTGGCACAGGCCTCCAGCTCCTTCTCGCTGTTTTTCCGCAGAATATCCAGCGTACCCGGCTCATATTCCCCCAGAATATTCCGGGCAAGCTGTGTGCCGTATTCCCTGTTGTACCGGTCCTCCTGAACGGAATAAACGTCAGCCCTGCTTTCCAGACCGCCCTGTTTCGCCGCCTCCTGCCTGAGAGACTGCTCCAGTTCCTCCAGCTTCCGTTTCTCATGCTCAATCTTCCCGGACACCTGCCCGCTCTGTTCTATGTTCTTTCGGAGGCTCTCCTCATTTTCTCCGCAGGCCCGGTCATAATATCCGTACAGCCGTTCTCCCAGTTCCCTGCGCTCCGGCTTCAATTCCTCTTCCTTTTTATGAGAGAGCAGAATCTTCTGGCGAATTGTCTCCAGCTCCTTTGCCGTCTCCCGGACAAATTCCTGCTGCTTCGCGCAGGCCAGCAGATGAAGCTTCATAATGATCTGCTCCAGCTCCCGGCTCAGATCCTCCTGCTCAACCTCGATCATATCCCGGTTGCTGACATGGAAGTACAGCTCTTCCTCCAGCCGGTAAATCTCACCGGACAGTTTCTCATAGGTAATTCTGGCGATATCCTGCAGAATCTGTTCCAGCTTCGCTTGAATCTGCTCCTGTTCCTCCTTTGCGCCCGCCTCAAGACGGTGCAGCTCCCGGATAAATCCGGCCAGCAGACGCATCTGTTCCCGTTCCCGCTGTTCTTCCTGAAAATACCGCTCCCCCTTTTGCCGGATTCCAACCGCTTCCTCCCGGAACATGCGGATCACATCTCTGCGGCGGATCTTGGACTGATTATCCTGATACTGGGCCACATACTTTTCCAGCAGCTTCTGAAATTCCTTCATCCGGTTCTTTTCCCGGTTCAGTTTGCTCTCCACCGCATCCAGAAACCATTTCTCCACCAGACCCTTTTCATCCCTGCAATCGGCAAACAATTCCGAAAGGCCGGATTCTTTCAGATTCACTTTTTTGATAATGGACTCCCATTCCTTATAATGAATCTGATATTCCATCAGCTTGTCAAAATACTGGCGGGTCTGGGCGGCATTTGCCATATCATAATAAAAGAACCGCATGGAACTGTCTTTTTTATAGGACTCAAACAACTGCCGGCAGGCCGTATAATTTTTCAGCACCATCTCCTTCGCGCCTTTTTCCACCACCGGCAGATGATGGATATCCTGGATACAGGGTTCCCGGTATTCGCTGACAATACCAATCATATCCAATAGTTCCTCACTGTCCGGATCCTGGCACCGGCGCACCATCATCCCGGTCAACACATAGCCTGCCCCCTGGTCCAGCGCCCATTCCACCAGAATAAAAGAGGGCTTGGCAGTCGTAAAATAGCTCTCAAACGGGCGGTCTTTTGCGTCCCGGTATCGCTTATGGACGAAAGGGGCCGTCATCATCTGCACAAGAACGGATTTTCCGCCGCCGTTTCGCAGGGAGATCAGTGTGCTCTCTCCGTTAAAATGAAAACACTCATCGCTGACCTTGATGGCGTTGTTGTTATAATTCACATTAATCAGCCGCACGGCATTGATCTTACTCATCCTCCGTCACCCCCAATATACGCATAACCCGTTTATAATTGTTCTGATTCAGCAGGTTCCAATCCATAAAGTTGTCCAGCTTTTTCGTCGTCTTCACCATTTCATCCTGCTCCACATACTCGATCAGCCCCTGTTTTTCCAGAAACACTAAAATATAATGAAGGAATCCTTCTTTCGTCGTCTTAGCCCTGGAGCCTTTGTCGTCAGAGCGCAGCGCTTCATAGGCCTGCATCATATCCGTAAAGGCAATGCCCTCCTGGTTGTTCGCGGCCGGCCTTTTCGCAGTTCCCTTTTTCCTCTTCGTCATTTCCGTCTGTGTTTCCGCTGTTTCCGCCCGCTCTGTGATCATTTCATCTTTCGCCTCAGCCTCGGCCTGACGGGCCGCCCCCTCCTTCAAACGACTGGAAAGACAGTTTTGCAGCTCTCCCACCCGGATATACTCCCGCGCCTTGCTGCTGCTTCCCTGTCCGTCGTAAAATTCCACAAGAAGCGTCAAAATCACAAACTGGGACAGATAGTAATCTTTATCCGTAGCTCCTGACTTGCATAGCACGCCTTTTAGCTGCGCTTTTGAAAAGCCCAGAAAATCATTATCCTCCTTCGGAATCAGATAAATCACGTTTCCATAGCGGTCAATATTACTGCCGGCGATCTCCCCCTGGGATTTGACCAGGTTCTGAACCTCTTCCTGCTCCGTATACGCTTTATAGAGCTGTGCCTCTTCTTCCTCCCGAAGCTCATGATGCTCCAGCAGGTAATAAAAAATTTCCTGGCTCGTCCTCACCGTTTCCAATTCATATGCCATGATACTCTCCTATTCCAAAACATCCGGCCGGCTATGGCCTTACCGCCCGTACAACTGACCGGGAAATGCACATTTCTTTAGTTTTCCCTTTTCACCACACGTATCCGTACATTGGAACAGCGGATACTCCGCTTCCTTCCCTCCTCGTCCGGCACGCTTCGAAACACAACCGTTCCTCCGCCGTCGATACGGGAAACTTCGATCTTCCGGATATCCTGATTCGCCGGATATGCTTCCACAAGATGCAAAAGCATCTCATTGAGCTGAAATTCCTCCGGCTTTTCCTGGATATATTCGCTGCGTTCTTTTTTAAGAACCTCCAGATCAATCTCCCGGTTCTTAATCAACTCCACCATAATCTCTTTAAAAATTTCCACACCGGGAATCAGCCGCCCCTGTTCTTCCTCATCCCCCAAAAGCTGCTCTCCCAGTTCCGCCAGCGAAATCTCTCCATTTTCCTTTTCCGCCGCCCGGACCAGCATGCCGTTTAAGCTGCCCTCATACTTTTTCAGCTTTTCCCTTCGCAGCCGCTCCTGTTCCCTGCGCCATTCCTCCTCGTCAAAATCCAGCAGTTCCTCGCTGTCCGCCTCCTCCCGTTTCCCCACCGGCCTTTGCAACTGAAAAGCCTTGTTCATGTTGTAGACTTTCTCAGCGTCCCGGTTAAACAAAGGGCGCAGGAAATAATCCAGCCGGCAGAGCGCCGCCGGATTGTCCAATACCTTGTCATACAGCTCGCCGCGCAGAGAAAACCGCCGGATCAGCGACATCTGCGACAACTGCTCCAGTTCTCTGGTATAAAGGGCTTTCAGATCAAAATGATGATTCAGTATTTTCTGATGTTCGTCGATGGTCCGGTTTAGATAAACCTCGATCTGGCGCAGATAGTTCAGGTTTTCATCCTCCTGTGGGCTGAGCTGCCTGATATTGATATTCTTTTCTTCCAGCTCTTTCGCCCTGCTTCTGACCATATCCCGGTAGTTCTGAAACTTCTGTTTCGTGTCTCCGATGGTTTCCAGATCTTCCAGGAGGAGCTTCTCATAATCCCGCACCGAATAATTCAGCGCATTCCTGCGGATCTTCCCCATGGCCTCCTGAATTTTCTGCATCTGGACGCGCAGTAAATTAAATACGTTTTTAATATCATCCACGGCTTTGTCATAACTCTGCTTTTCCAGATGCATCTGAAAAATCATCTCATGGATGGTCAGCTTCATATTATTCTCAATTTCCAGGGTGGAGAGCAGCAAATTGTAGCCGTCGTCGGTCAGATAATAAGAAGTGCGCCTGAATTCCTGTTCGATGTAAACAATCTTGTTTGCCACATAGCTGATATGCATGGTCTGATAGGCGTTCCGTTCAAAATCGAAACCGTCAAAATACATCGCCTTTCCTTCGTTGGACAGAACCACATTGACGATAAAATCCCCCAGTTGTTTACACCCGTCATAGTCCATGGTTTTGCCGAAATGCCGGGTGTTCACCGTATCAATATAGGCGCCGATGTCATCCATCGTGCAGTTTTCTTCTTTCAAGGACTGCTCCATAATGTACAGCAGCAGTGCAAAAATCATGTTAATCTGTTCGTCGCTTTTCAGGAAGCCATACTGCTTCCAGGTGGTCTTCTGAATACTGTTCTGCAGCAGCACTCCGTAAAGTCCCACGCTTTTCATCCGTTTGGGGAAATGTTTTAAAAAATCGTATTGCATCCGGCTCCTTCTTTCCTTCTCCGTATCATAATGAAATCACTGTAAACCGGGCCTCCGTAAACCCATCTCATATAAATAGATCAATTTATATAAAATCCGCAATATTTAATATCTCCTGCGGAATATACTTATCCTGTTCCAGTATCCGCTTCATCCGGCTGACTGTCTCCTCCGGGAACCAGTCAAAAAACAGACGGCCGATATTCCTGTTTTGCCTCTCTTTTGTATCCGGCAGCGCTTTCGCCGCCTCCGCTTTCGCAAGCATCGCCTCATAGGCAGGCTGAAAGGGGATTATCTCCGGACGCCCCTGGCACAGCTTTGCCAGACTTTCGTAAATGCCGATCCCCTCATAATCCAGATCGCCGAAATAATAAATCCGGTTCCGTTCATCCGCCATATAAGGCTCCACACACAAATCGAAATCCTGAAAAGAGCGCAGAATTCCTTTCCCCGCTCCGTAAATCAACGTTCCAATCTCCGTTTCAAGCAGTTTCCCCGCCCCTTCCGGCTGCTTTAAAAGCTGCCGGCGCATACTGTAAAAGGTGTCCTTATTCTCCAGAATCAGCAGGTTTTGAGGCACCCTGCGGGTATGAGAATAATAAGCCATCGGCTCCGACGTCTCATACATATTCAGAGCAGCCGGCTCCAGCCCGCAATGCTTCAAGATCTTCCGCCCCTGCTCTCTGGACAGAAATTTTTCCCTGTTCCAGATTTCAAAGCTTCTCTCATTGACAGATTCCCCCCAGCGCAGCTTTTCTCTTTCCTCCCGCAAATAGACATTCAGCATCAGTACCCAAGGTCTTTCCTGGCGGTAAACTTCCGGATGTTTCAAATAGTAGTCAATCGAAATTCCGGGAATCAGGGTAAATTTCAGTTCTTCTTCCAGCGCCTTTGTGTCTTTCTTCTCTTCGATCAGCCAGTATTCCCGGTAAAGAGCCGGCTTCTTCCCGTTTTTTCCCGACGCCAGAAGCGGTTTGATCCGCCCGGCTTCCAGAAGCTTCATAATATAGGCATATTGCTGCTCATAATCGGAAAGATGACGGTTGCGGACGAGGTCTTCGAAAGATATTCGTTTCATGACAGATCCCCATTTTCATTTCGCGTATTTTAACAATGCTCCGCAGAGGCTTCCTGCAAAATTCATAGTACAATATTTGACACTAAAATACAATCCTTTTTTCTTCTTTTCCCTTGAAGTTCCGCGGCTCCCCTTTCAGCGCCCCCTGATCACCAGATACAAAAACTTCGTATTGGTCACCAGATACCGTTTAAACAGCCGTTTCGGATCCTGTAAAAGCCGGTACAGCCATTCCAGACAGCACTTCTGCATCCATATGGGCGCTCTTTTGATATTTCCCGCAAAATAGTCGAAGCCCGCGCCGACTCCGATCATCAGTCCCCGTACCCTGCCCCGGTGGGCGTACATCCACCGCTCCTGCTTCGGCGCGCCGAGGCCGACCCAGACAAAATCCGGCCGGGCCTGATTGATTCGTTCAACCGCTTTCCTGTCCTCCTCCTGTGTTAGCTGCCGAAACGGCGGCGCATACATCCCCGCAATGGAAAGCCGATACTCCGCCTCCAGCCGTTCCCTCAAACGCTCCAGCGTCTCCGGCGTGCTGCCGTAAAAATAATGGGTATAGCCCAGCTCGCGGGAACATCTGAAAATCTCCCCCATCAGATCCGGCCCCGTCACGCGGCCGGCCTCCGGAAAGCCTTTTTTTCTGCAAACCACCGAAAGCGGTTTTCCGTCAGGCAGTGCCAGCACCGCTTCGTTCTGGATCTTGCGGTAAGACGTGTCATCATAACTCATCACGGTCGTGTGGACGTTGGAGATGCAGATATAGTTCCCTTTCAGCTCTTTCAGATTATTTTTAATAAACCGCAATGCCACACTCATATTCACCGCCGCGATCCGCGTCCCCAAAATATCGCATTTGGAAATGATTGGTTTTTTCACACAAGCCTCCTGATTAATGCTTTTCCAAAAACCGGCTGTTATCATAACGTAAATAAGCCTTTAGCCGCGATTTCCATCATTTTGTTCTGAAAACTTCTCATCCTCAGAATCATTTACCTTCCACGGCCAGCCGCGCCCTCATATAGATCTGCCGTAACAGTTCATAATTGTTTTCCCATGTATACTTTCTCTCATATGTGGTCCTCGTATCCCAGCCACTCTCTCGATCCATCCGGGCCACCGCCTGCCTCAAAGACTCCACATTGCCACTGGCAAACCGCAATCCTGTCACGCCCGGTTCCACCATGTTTCCTGTGTTTCCGATATCGCTGGCAATCACCGGCGTCCCTGCCGCGTAACTCTCCAGAATGACCATCGGCTGTCCCTCATACCACATCGTAGGAAGAATCAGCGCCCTGGATTCCGACATCAGCCGCAGCACCTCTTCATGAGGACGCATTCCCAGCAGCTCCACACCCGTCAAATGATTTACATGTATATAGGAACGAGCCCATTCCTCTTCCGGACCATTTCCGCATATTACAAGTTTTTTCTCCGGAAACGCTTTCCACGCATCCAGAAGAATATGAATCCCCTTCAGCCTTTCCAGCCGGCCCACATACAGATACTGGTCTTTTCTCAGTACTTCGTTTCTCAACTGTGAGGAGGTTGAATTTACAAAATTCGGTTTCACAAAAACCCTTTCCGGATCAATCCTTTTTCTTTTCCCGCCCTGATTCAGCAGCAGCAGTTTTTCCCTGTTAAAATCCGTAAGGCAGATATAAAACAAACGCCGGTAAGTACCCAAAAAGCGATGCAATGCCAGAATCCCGGCGCTCACCAAAGACTGCAATCTCGAATTCCGATAACACTTATGGCGTATGGCACATCCCAGACCTCCGGCCACACAGTCTTCGCATACTTCCCCATCCCTCAGAAAAATAGCCGCCGGACAGAGAAGTCGAAAATTATGGACCGTCTGCACCACAGGCTTTCCGCAGGCAAAGGCCGCGTAATACACCGAAGGGCTGACAAGGGTCAGCGTATTATGCACATGGACAATGTCGATCTCATTTTCCCGGATCAGTTTTTTTACATCGCGGTAGGTACGGAGGGAAAACAGGGAAGTCAAAGGCAGCAGCAGTTTCCGCCAGGCTGAAAACCCATCCATTTCTTTATTGTTTCTTGTATACAGACAGACAAAATGCCCGTGCTCCTCAAGAAGCCGTTTCTCATTTTCCACAACCGTCTCTTCCCCGCCCGGAATTTTGTAATAATTGTGGACCAATAAAACTCTCTGTTTCCCCTTCATATTTTCCTCTCCAAAAACACAGGCCATCCGGTATAGCAGCCTGTCTTTAACAATCATCTGCCCAAACACGTGCAATCTGGTATTCATCATAGCATAAACCGGCGCAGGTTACAACTCCGTTGACTTTATGCATTGCTGTTACGTGACAGAAACAGCTTGAAACAGCCAAAAAATCTGCTATAATATGGTTGTAGCCGCAATAGAAAGTTATCTATTAATCCTCTGTTCGAAAGGATGACAATATGAGTCGGAACATAAATAATCTATATCGGAGAATAAATTAAAAAGGACTTTCTATGAAGTGGGCCATATTAAAACTATATTGCGGCGAATCAGTAAAAACAAAATATTATAACAGTCAGGAAATAGGACTGGCGCGGGCATTGGCATCGAAAGGAGAAGATGTCATAATTGTTGATCCCAAACCCGAAGCCAGAAAAGAACGCTTTGAAAAATTTGAGAACAAGATTCAGATTTTAGAAATTCCCTGTAAAACATTCGGTGTTCATTCCTTTTATCATCTGGATTTTATTTTGGAACAGCAAATCAATATTGTACATCTAAACAGTGATAACCAATTATTTGCACCCAGTGTAATCAAATTTTGCCAGAGAAATCATATTATATTTTACAATTATATCGGTACGCTCTATAGCGATACGAAAAATATTTACAAAAAATTCCTGATGGATATGATATCCCGCAGAAATATTCTCTATTTTAAAAAAAGTCCGGTGGTAGCAAAAACACTTGCAGTCAGACAGCAGTTAGAGGATCTGGGCGTAACGAAAGCACAACATATCCCTGTCGGCCTTGACACAACACAGATTATAAAGGATAACCGCAGCAAAAATGACATCCGCAGAAGTTTAAAGCTCCCTGTAAATAAAACAATCCTCCTATTTGTAGGCCGCCTGGAAAACTATAAACGTCCTCTTGCATCCTTAGAAATATTAAAAGCGCTGGGGGAGACATATCATCTTGTGATTATCGGAAACGGAAGCCTGGCAGAAGAATTAAAAGATAAAATACATCAGGAATTCAGAAATTCCGTCTCATATTTTCCTGCTGTTCCCAATTCTTCTATGTACCAATACTACAAAGCCTGCGATTGGTATATTAACTTAAATACGCACGAAATTTTCGGAATGAGCATTTTAGAAGCAATGTATCAAGGCTGTCCGGTAGCGGCAAGGAGAGCACCCGGACCAGAAGAAATGATTGAAGATAAAACTTCCGGATATCTGTGCGACAGTGATCAGGAAATGATTACCATCATAAAAGCGGCGGCGGCAAATAATATGGGGCAATCAGCAAAGAAGCGAATCATTTCCCTTTTCACCTGGGAGCAAAGCGCAGAACAGCTTTTAAATTTTGCAAAACAACTAAGCGGGAATTAATATAACCCCCAATCGCCTGACTTCATATTTTTCAACTCTTATCATCAATCCTGTACTCATATAAAAAATGAACTTTATAGACCGCAGCGATTCCGGAAATCAGCCGTTTTAATCGTCCGAGCAATAGACGGCGCCTGTTTCTCCGCCGGTATTCTTCAGCCCACGAATCAATCTGCCGGATATCTTCCGGCAGTTGCTCAGGCAGACAGATTCCCTGTTTTAAAGCAAGCTGTTTCATCTCCTGAAAAACAGCCGTAATATTTTCTATTTCCGGTGTAAAGTCATGTTCTTTCTTCTGAGCTGCCACTTTCTCCAGTAATTCATAAGAGATCTTTATAAAATTGCTGAAAATATATTCCCAATTATCTACCTTCACACCCACCCGCTCCGCAAGCATTGCATCGCGGAAGGAAATATCTATCACATCAAAATGCCGTCGACCGATTGCTCCCCTTGTCAAACTTTCCTGGTACGCCCGATATACATACATGCATTGATTATATTTTACCAGACGTCTGCAGTTCAATAACATCTTCAAAGAGTACTCACTGTCTTCACCGATCGACTTCTCACTGAACCGGATCTTATGAAACCGTTCCATATGATACATTCGCCCGCCAACACAGTTTCTAATCTGTTTTTTCTCGGAAAAATAATCCTGAATCAAACGATCCGAACCTTCAAAACACATCACCGATCCATCTGATTGCTCAAAATTGTTTCGAAGCGGATACAGCGTGACAATCCCTGCCTCGGCAATATCAGCATTATATTTTTGAAGCAGCCCGACCATCACTTCAACGTACTTTGCCGCAACATAATCGTCCGCATCAATAAAAGTCACATAAACCCCCACTGCCATCTCCAACGCAGTATTTCTTGCGGCTCCAGGTCCGGCATTGTCCTGATGAACAACTTTTATTACGGGAAATTCTGCGGCATACGCATCACATATCTCTGAGCTTCCATCCACTGACCCGTCGTCTACCAGAATAACCTCTATATTGGAATAGGTCTGATGGACAATGCTTTGCAGACAGCGGGACAAATATCGTTTACAATTATAAACCGGTACGATAACACTTACTCTTCCCTGATCCCTCATCTCCAACTCCATGCTAACGGCCTTCCAACAGTGCCCTCTTCTTTTTTCCTATATAAATCCTTAACGCTGTCATACCTTTATATAATTTATTATAATAGCCAAGCTGCCATATACTCCGGCAATTAGGGTTTCTGTGTGATTCAAATATCTGCGGGTATTTACTTCTGCCGCAAACCTCCGGGGAAAAAAGTTTCTGTTTCAATCCATATTCCGACGGATCTCGAAAGGGACGGATTCCTTTCTTTTTACACAGCAGGCTTAATATCGACTGATCATGTCTGTTTTCCACAAATCCCTCATAATTTGTTTTCCCCATCACATTCTCATCATCTGTAATGATTCTCTTATCCTGCGCGAAATTCAGCCATTCATCAACAAATCCACAACTGAATTCAGTTTTTCGAAGCACAATATAGCCGCCGCATATCTGCGGCGTATCGGAATATTCCGGTGAATCGCAATCCATTAGAATAAACGCATCCCTTTTCGTATACTTCCGCTCTAAATGTTCAATGCAAAACACCATCACGTCCGTCTGCTCCGCATTCATAGACTCAATTAAATACGAAACGTTGTTTACGAAAGCGCAGCCTGCGTCCGTATATACAATATAATCTCCATCACCTGCCTGCATCAGCGCTTTCCGGATAATATATGGTTTCCACAGCCACAAACCCGCTCCGCGGGCAACATTCAGTATTTCATGGTTTTTCTGTCTGAACGCTTCATCCAGCGACGCTGTTCCACATTCCTCGACTCTGTCAACGCCCCCTGTTTTAACCGCCGTCTTACTATTAAACTTTTGTGCCGTTCTGAATTTCTCATCGGCATAATTGATAGCGATAACCATTATCTCCTCCTGTTTTTGACAAACGGTTTATTTTCCTGCACAATTTTTGCCGCCATGCCCGCAAAAAGCGTATAATAAACAATATAATGTTCTCCGCCCTCTTCAAACATAAAGTACAAAATAAATCCCAGACAAACAGACGGAATCATATATTTATATTCCTCATCAATCCCTTTGCTCATCACAAGCTTAACGCAATCCCAGATATTTAATAACGTGAATATGCACAAAAGAGTGAATGGGATAACACCGGAGTCATTATACGTCTGCAGCCACATATTATGTGCATGCCCGTAAGAACCCAGATCCATCTGCCTTCCCCCCCATAAATACATCGGCATCTGTTTGATTGCCCGTATATATATTCCAAATCTTTCATTCGAGGTCAGATTCAGAAAGCGCCTCATGTAGGGAATGTCTTTTATATTTCCCACATTAAAAAACCATATCGCAAGAAAAAGGAGCCCTATACAAACTGACGCGCACATAACGCCGAATATGATTTTTCGGTTGTTTCGGTTTTGTATGCAGAAGATTACCAGCGTTGCCAAAAACACAACAATCAGAACGCCCAGATGCATACGGTTCTGATTAAAAATATTCAAACCATTAATCATCAGTATCCCTGCCAGCAGTCCAAGCCCGGATAACCTTTTTTTTCCGATCATCCAAAGGCTATAGAAAAGCAGAGATACCCATATAACGGCATAAAAGCTGTACCGTGTCGCATAATAAGTTTCACCTGTCCAGAAATCACCCCAGATTCTGCTCGGATAACCGGAAAATGAATAAAAAGAATATATTTCTATTACGCTGAACACAAAATGCCCTGCCATAACCGCGCCGGCCGCATACCACATCTTCCTGATATCATTTTTCCCCTGACACGGATAATACAGAAGCTGTTTGCCAAGCAGATAATACAACGCCGGAAATGTGCCTAATGCCAGCGTCCTTCCCATTCCCATATTGGCAACCCTGTCATTATATATCACAACATGCAGCAGCATAGCAGCCAGCAAAAGAAAAAATTTTGTATCCGTCAGCAAACTTTTATGATGCATTTTTAAAAAAACTTCAAAAAATAAGATAACAGCCAAGGTAATCTGAACTGTGACCACCGGCAGCCGAAAAGCATCCAAAAACAGTAAAATTATCACAGCGGCATATACAGCCCATAACTGACCCTCATCCTTTTTTTTACCTGCTTTTCTTTTTTTCGCCAACTAACGTTTCCTCCAAGCTTTTTTATCCTTTATCTCAAATACCATGTCGCATCTTTCTATCGTTGAAAGCCGATGGGCTATAATAATCATCGTTTTCGTTCCATATAATGCTTCTATTGATTCCATAACAGCCCTCTCCGTTTCCTGATCCAGCGCTGAGGTTGCCTCATCCATTACAAGAAGTTCCGGATCATGATACAATGCCCGGGCAATTCCGATTCTTTGTCTCTGCCCTCCCGACATACGAATTCCTCTTTCCCCTATTTCCGTATTCACACCCTCCGGCAATCCGCCGATATAATCGTCAAGCTGTGCCTGCCTGATCGTACGTTCCAGCAGATGATCGTCTATATCCTTTTCCTCCAGACCAAACGCAATATTGTTTCGAATCGTATCATCCGTTAAAAATATATTCTGCGGAATATAACCTATGTTTTTCTGCCATCCCGGTATATTATCACAAATATCGCTTTCATCGGCCAGCACACATCCCTGATCCGGCGCCAAAACGCCGAGAATAACATCGGCCAGCGTCGTTTTTCCCGAACCTGATTCTCCGATAAAGGCCACCATTTTTCCTTTGGGGATTCTCATGTTGATTTCCGTAAGAACATATCCTTCCGTATTCGGATAACGGTACCACAGATTCCGAATGTGGATTTCCTTTTCAAAATTCATCCTCCGGACCAATCCCCCGGACTTTTCCGTTTCTTCTTTTACCCCTCCCACTTCCTGTAAATCCTCATATATGGTATTTACAGAAGGCAAATCATAGACAATTGCATTCAGAGAGCAGTTGATTCGGTTGGCGGAAGGGATCAATTTGAATATGGCCACCGCAAACACGGCCAGATTCTCAACAAGCGCGTTCATATCTCCGCCCAGCCTTACCTGAATCATCACCACTGCCATTATCCCTGTTATTGCGACTGTTTCCAGAAGGTATTTAGGCACTACGTTATAGGAACTGTGCTTTCTCACCGCATCCGTATATCTCCGGTATTCCGCTTCATATGCATTTTCAAAGTGCTGCTCTCTTCCGGCGACCTTAATTTCTTTGATTCCCTCAAAGGTCTGCATCGCATGCTGAATAATCTTTGCATTGGAATCGTGCCGGCTCAGTCCCAGTGTTTTAACTCTGTCTTTTGACCATTTGTAATAGCCTCCCATAAAAATAAGAATAAAGACCATTGAAACCAGCGTCATAATAATATCTTTATATAACAGAAACGCAGACAACACCGCAATCAGAAAAATATCCGTTAAAAATTGTAACATTGTCAGGACTACATAATAAAACTGTTCCGAATCGGAATTGGCATTTCTCTGCAGCTCAGCCGAATTTTTTTCCAGATGGAACGCATAAGGCTTTTGCACATATGCTCTCATTAACCGAACGGCAAGCCGTCTCTGATTATTATACACGAAACGGTACTGAAACATATACATAAGTATGATATAACAATTTTTTACAATAAAAACCAGTATAATGCCAACAGCCATGACAAACAGCAGATCGCCCGTAGTCGAACAGCGAAATACCGCCGCAATACTGCTTATCAAGTGATTTTCCTCAGCTATCTCCGGTTTCATTGCCAACTGAATCAGGGGCAATACCGCCGTAACTCCAAACAGTTCCGCAATTGTCCCGAAAACAATCATAATAAACAGTAATAAAAGCTTCCACCTCTGTTCTCTGGTAAAAATATAGTTCAGCTTTTTAACCATTCCCATGCCATCCGCCCTCAATCAAACCATAAATTCCGCAAAAAAATCCTATCTCCGCTCAACTTTGCGGACTGCCCCGTCACCAGTAACATCCGCCCTCAACCACCTGCGCATTTCTCGGTCTTTCTGACTCGTCGGGATACACCCAGCATTCATTAAAATATTTCCGAACATATCCGAAAGCGGCATCCGTTTCCCATCGCTTCCCTTTTATTCCAAATAACAGTTGTGTTGCGCCGCCCAGATGAACCGCCTGCTTTCCCCCACGCTTTATTTCTGCTGCCAGAGGGAATCCATATGCTCCGCAGCCGATGATTGCAATATCAAACTCCCTTTTTAAAACTTCCTCCCGCATCCAGTCTAACGCCGCAAACCAATCGGAAAACCTGTTGTCTGTTTCTCCTGCAATTGTCTGGACTGCCGGGAATGTCTCCAAATCAAATTCAGGAAGAATTTCCGTTGCCGGATATAACGTTTCCCTTCTTTGATACTGCCTTTTTATCGTATCGGCAAAAGGGTGTACCACCAGCACTTTTTTTCCCTGCAGGGCGGCCGACCACGGACTTTTCGCACAACTCCACGGCTCAAGATCAAATAAAAATGCGGATTTTAATTGTTCTGAGCCATAACGCTTCATATAAAAATCTTCAAAAGGCTGTCCCCAGACACCCAAAATATCTGCCTCCGGAATACAGTCTATCATAAGCGCCTTAAAATTCATTCCCCCGTCTACGGTTTCAGGGAAAAAACCTGACCAGTTTTTCATCTGCGTCAGACATTTGGAATATTTGCCGGTCATCTCAAAATCAAATATTTTCAATGCGCTCAGTTCCGTTCCGCCAAACCTCCCGGCCATAAATGGTTTTCCGTCCAAAATCATCTGATATAAAATCATGCTGATTTCATCTGCCGAACAGACAGTGCTGTTTCCATAATACGTATGTTTTTCAAAAAAGAAACGCTTTCCGCGTTTCAGCATTAATTTTTCTCTCCATTTAGACAAGGCATAATAATACCCAAATTCGCCGCATCGAACCATTTCCGCAATACATATCCTTTACCCAATTATATTAATTATTCTACCAACAATTATGACCCGAACCCAACATATTTTCAGAACAAATCATATCACAAACATACATGAATTGCAACTTTGGCAGCAATAAAAACATTCATTCCGAAAAAGCACTTAAAAAGCAACCGGAATTTCAGGTTGCAATATAAATTGCTTTCTGTTATGATAATATCATTTCAATCAATCATGTTTCACCCTATCAGCAACAATATTTATCACATAAAATCAGCAGGGAAATATTATCAATGTCAAAAGTCATGGGCATTTTCACATGTCATAACCGGAAAGAAAAAACGATTCAATGTCTCAAAAATCTGATACAGGGAAACCCGGATATAGCATTTTCCTTCATTGCAGTAGATGACAACAGTTCGGATGGGACACAAGAAGCATTACAGCAATATACGGAAGTTCACATTATTTCCGGAGACGGACAGTGCTACTATTCCGGAGGTATGCGTCTGGGCATCAAGTATGCCAAAACATGCTGTAATGAATATGACTGGATTTTATTGTTAAATGATGACGTTGCATTTTTTCCGCATTCGATTGAAAAGTTAGAATCATACTCCACTGATAAGCAGGAGATCGTAATCGGAGCAACCTGTGATGAAAAAGGCCATCTGTCTTACGGAGGCGTATTGAAAACTTCCGGATTCAAACCGTCTTTTCAGACCGTTATGTCCGGAAAGGAACGCGTATTTTGTGATACGTTCAATGCAAATTGTGTTTTAATTCCAACAGTAATCTTTAAAACTCTGCCTAATATCGACAGTTGTTATACACATGCAATGGGAGATTTTGACTATGGGCTTGAAGCTCACAAAAGAAATATTCCAATTGTCGTGTCTGACTTTTTCATCGGAAAATGCGTTGCGAATCCCCTTACCGGAACCTGGAGGGATATCCGCCTGCCGCGCAGAGAACGGTTAAAAAGAAAAGAATCCCCCAAAGGCCTCCCCCGGCAAGAATGGTTTCATTTTATTAACAAACACTATGGTACATTCAGCGCCTGCATCAACAGTGTCACTCCATATATTAAAATCCTGATCGGAAAACCATAGGTTTCTGCTAAAGCAGCCGCACATCCTCCCGCGCTACCTCCATCGCCATATCCTGCCCAAACAGCCGGACGCCGACTTCGACCGTGGTCTTTTTTACCTTCCAGACCACGCCGACGACGCTTTCCAGCATCCCGGACATAACCTCCACCCGGTCGCCCACGGCAAGATCGTCAAATTCCGTGGCTGCGGACGCGGATACAGATACGGACCCGCTGTCTTTCCTGCGGGGTACCGGCGCGCCTTCCGCCGTATACCGCTCCGGCACGGCAATCGGCGCCTCCACCTTGCCGTAGGCAATCTCCTGCCGGACATCCTCTCTGAGAATAATGCCCAGTGTCCCTGTCTTTTCCGTCCCCAGCATATGGAAACGAATCACGGCGTACCGTTTTTTGAACTGAAACTTCACCACCTGATCCGCAAACTGCTTCAGCGGACCGGAAATCCGAAAGACATGTCCTTTTCCGTCTGTCTCCACATAAGACAGCCTGACGATCCGTTCTTCTGTCAGCAGGGCATGGAAAAAAGCTTCTTCCTCTTGTTCAATTGGAAGAAACTCAAATTTTCCGGCAGACACCAGCTTTGACATGGCCGGAACACGTTTCAGCTCCAGATAGAGTTCATTGGGATTATCCGAGACAATAAACACATATCCGGGAAACAGCCGCTCCACATGGACGATGCTTTGCTGCTGTCTCCGCCAGACCCGCTCATAATAGGCCACAAAACAGTCCGAATATACATGGTCAGGCACCACTTCCCTGATCATATGAACCAGTTCTTCTTCCTGGCCTGTCATAGTCTGCAATACATACCACATAGAAACATCTCCAGTTCGGTCAAGCCCGCAATCGGCATGGCTTAAAATTTTAAATTTTACAAGGACTGCACAAGGAAACCGGCATTATCCGTTTTTCATCACATATGTCGGCACAATCTGACACACTTTCTGACGGATTCCCTCCGCGTCTTCTTCTGCCAGCTCCCGCAGCTCCTCCAGCTCCTGAAGGAATTTCTCATCGTCAAACTCAATCGGCTTTCCGATATGAATCAGCTTATTCTCCGTTTCTTTCAGCCCTTCTTCGCTCATCAGAAGCTCCTCATACAGCTTCTCTCCGGGACGCAGGCCGGTAAATTCAATCTGAATCTCCTCGAAGGGTTTATACCCTGACAGCCGGATCAGATTTTCCGCCAGATCCAGAATCTTCACAGGCTCACCCATGTCCAGCACAAAAATTTCTCCGCCCTTTGCCAGCGCTCCGGCCTGGAGTACCAAAGACACTGCTTCCGGAATCGTCATAAAATACCGGATAATATCCGGGTGAGTGACAGTTACCGGACCGCCCTGCTCAATCTGCTTTTTAAACAGCGGAATCACGCTGCCGTTGCTGCCCAGCACATTTCCGAACCGTACGGCCACAAAATCTGTCCGGGACCGGTGGTTCATCATCTGAATAATCATCTCACAGAGCCGCTTTGAGGCCCCCATGATATTGGTGGGATTCACGGCCTTGTCCGTGGAAATCAGGACAAACCGCTGCACACCATACCTGTCTGCGGCCTGTGCCGTCGTATATGTGCCGAACACATTATTTTTAATCGCCTCGTTCGGGCTGTCCTCCATCAGCGGCACATGCTTATGGGCTGCGGCATGGTAGACAATTTCCGGCCGGTATGTTTCAAAAATGGAATTGATGCGGTGGACATTGCGCACGGATGCGATCAGCACCACCAGATTCAGCTTCGGATACCTGCGTCTCAGCTCCTGCTGGATATCATAGGCATTATTTTCATAAATATCCACGATAATCAACTGTCTGGGATCGTGGGCGGCAATCTGGCGGCACAGCTCGCTGCCGATAGAACCGCCGCCGCCGGTGACGAGAATCGTCTTTCCGGCCACATAGCCCATCACGGACTCCACCTGCAGTTTAATGGGCGCCCGGCCTAAAAGGTCTTCGATCTCCACTTTCCGAAGCCGGGAGACGCTTACCTCTCCATTGATCATCTGATAGATTCCGGGAAGTACTCTCAGCTTGCAGCCCGTCTCCTGACAGATCTGCAGAATTTCCCGCACCTCCGACTGGGGCACCGAGGGCAGCGCCACAATGATTTCATCCACATTCAATTCGCGGGCCAGAAAACCGATGTCATTTCTCGTTCCCATAATCTTGACGCCCCGCAGATATTTTCCCTGCTTTGATTCATTGTCGTCAACCACACAGCAGACCTTCTGATCCAAATAACGGCTGTTCTGAAACTCTTTAATCACCATGGCCCCCGCCTCGCCGCCGCCGACCACCATCGTATTCCGTCTGGCGTCTTCCTTAAAGCCCGGCCGCCGCTCCTGGAACATCCGCAGTATCCGATAAGTAAAACGCAGCGCACCCACGCCCATAATCAGCAGAAAATACTTAATCAGATAGAAGCTGATGGGCATCCGCACTCTCATCACCGCCAGAATAATGCCCTGTAAAACAATACTGACCGTACAGGCGCTGATCACATTCAAAAGCTCGGTGCTGCTGGCAAAACTCCAGACGCTGCGGTAAAGCCTAAACAGCACAAATAAAATAATCGTCAGTACCAGATTAACCGGCAGATATTTCAGTTCGGCGCTCACGTACTGCATGTCCATCCTGCTGAACCGGAAATCATACCGGACGTAAAGCGCCAGAAATCCGGTTACGGACACAATCAGGAGATCCAGAACAACCAGAAGGGCCACCCTGTTTTTCGGCGCATTTTTCTCAATAAATTGTCCCACATTCATATAAACACCTCATCTTTTGTAAATTCTCTCCCCCGCTATTCACAAAGACAAACGCTCCTGTCAGGCTCAAAGGTGTGTCGTCCGTCAAATATCTTTGCTTTTTTCGTGTACCTATTATACAATATCAATCCTTTCTATGTAAACAGTGAGTTATTGCCAGCACAATTTTTTCCACTAACAGCGGAAGTCCCACGCCGGCAATCGTATAAGCAATCCACCATCCGCCGCCCTTAACCAGAATCGGAAAAGAAGCCAGCAGATATGCCGGTTCATGATACACGGCCAACTGCAGCGCGACCACCGGCCGGAATGCCAGAAAATGAAGAAAAAGGACATAAATACTGCGCCTTCCGACATAGATAAACAGATCTTTCATCTTACGTTTATTTTTTGTCAGACACATGGAAATGGCCAGAAGCCAGACCCAGCCTGCCAGAGAACAGAGCAGAAGAAACCACCAGCTCGGATATGTATTCAGGTTCAGAGAAATCCCGCCCTGCTTTCCCGCTATGTAAAAAAAAGGAATCCCCGCCGCTGCAATCAGACCGCGGAATCTCTCGATCACCGGGTTGATTGCACCGGATATTTTTTTCAGATAAAATCCGCACAGATAAAGCGGATAGCAGACTGTGGCTGACGTTACACATTCTTCCAGAATCAACTGCCTGCGCTGAAGCTTCCAACTGATATACAGGCTGACAGCCCCGCTCAGAATCAGAACCAGATGCTGCAGCATGTCCGGTATGCGCGTCCCTGCTCTTTTCGTCATACTCCGGCCCATCAGCCTTTTTCCGGTTTCCGTAAGCAGGCACAGACAGGCAAACAGGATCGTGATATAAAAAAGAACAACGATAAACCAGCCGGCCCCGAAATATTTCTGCATTCCCCAGGTATTCATATGAAAAGTCCATGCAATGGCATTTACAATCGCAGGCCATTCCATCCGGCTGACAGCGCCGGGAAATTCGGGGTTCTCGGTAAAAAAGCCGATGCTGATAAACCCATTATAAAAAATCCATCCGAAACTGTTAAAAATCACAAACGGGAGCCAGAGGCTTCGGAGCTTTTTCAGCCCATAGGCCCATAAACTGTCACAGTTCCGTATTTTTTCCGCATCAAAGCAATATCCTGATGCCATAAAAAAAACTGCCATATGGAACAGATAAATCGAAGCGCCCCCGGGAGCATCGCAGTGTCCAAGGACGACACAGATAATCGCCAGCCCTTTCAGCACATCTATATTCTCATCACGTATTTTCGTATCTGACAAAGCCATCGCCGACATACTCCGCTTTCACATCAAAGGCAATCAGGGACAGAGGAACCGAACATCTGTGATTCCATAACAGACAGAAGAAAAGAATTGCTGCTGATACACAGAAAAGAAAGTATGCAGAACTTTCTTTTGCTAATTATATAAAAAAAGTGGAGCATAGGGGATTCGAACCCCTGACCTCCACACTGCCAGTGTGGCGCGCTCCCAACTGCGCTAATGCCCCATCGCAATCATTATACCATAAAAAAGGAAAATTGCAACCTGAATATACATGAATTTTTCAAAAAATTTCAACAAAAGCCAGGTACGTTTTCGGATCAGCCGAAATCTGCTTTTAACTGTGGTCAGGCTGTCTGCGGAATTTTACGCCGGTTTCCACATCCATTGACTCGATTACCGCCAGCGATTCTACTCTGACCCCCTTGCCGCGGATCAGTTCACCGCCGGGCTGAAACCCTTTCTCGATGGCAATGCCAATACCCTCCAGCGCAGCTCCCGCGCTTTCCACAATCCGAATCAGCCCTTCCAGCGCTTTGCCGTTTGCCAGGAAATCATCGATAATCAGAACATGGTCCTCCGGTCCCAGAAACTTTTTAGACACAATCACATCATACACCCGCTTATGGGTGAAGGACTCGATCTTCGTGGAGTAAACCTCGCCGTCGATATTGACACTCCGGGCTTTTTTGGCAAACACCACTGGCACGCCAAAATGCCGCGCGGCGATACAGGCTACGCCGATTCCCGATGCCTCGATGGTCAGAATCTTGTTTACCGGCGCGTCGGCAAACAGCCGTTTCCACTCTTTTCCCATCTCGTCAAACAGCGGAATATCCATCTGATGGTTCAGAAAACTGTCCACCTTCAGCACGCCGCCCTCTTTTACGACTCCGTCTTTCCGGATTTTATCTTCCAGTAATTTCATCGTTTCCGCTCTCCTGACGCAGATTCCCGCAGATATTTCTGTCTTCCGCGCATCTTCATCTTCTGTCCTCCGGCTGACTCCCTCTGCCTCAGCGATGAAAAAAAGAGGAGTGCCGATTCCCATAAAGATACCATACTGCCCATATTTATGAAAGATATGGGCAGTACAATATCCGCGTTTCTTTTTATTTCTCTTCCGTCGCGTACAGCGCCACCAGTTTGCTCAGATGCGCGTACTTGGCCGCCGCGTTTGCCTCGGACTGATCGAACAGCTTCTGTGCCCGCTCAGGGTTTTTCAGTGCCAGGGAGGAGTAACGAACCTCACCCTTGATGAATTCCTGATAGCTTTCGCTGGGCGCCTTGCTGTCCAGGGAGAAAGGATTCTGTCCTTCCTCGGCCAGTGCCGGATTAAACCGGAACAGATGCCAGTAACCGGCCTCCACAGCCATCTTCTCCTCGGTCTGGGCCTTGCTCATGCCGGCCTTGATGCCGTGGTTGATACAGGGTGCGTAAGCGATAATCAGAGAAGGTCCCGGATAAGCCTCTGCCTCGGCGATGGCCTTCACGGTCTGGTTGTAGTCCGCGCCCATGGCGATCTGGGCCACATACACATAGCCATAGCTCATGGCGATCTGGGCCAGGTCTTTCTTCTTCACATCCTTGCCGCCTGCCGCAAACTGAGCCACCGCACCCACAGGAGTGGATTTGGATGCCTGACCGCCGGTATTGGAGTAAACCTCGGTGTCAAATACCATGATATTGATATCCTTGCCGCTGGCCAGCACATGGTCCACGCCGCCAAAGCCGATATCATATGCCCAGCCGTCGCCGCCAAATACCCACTGGGACTTCTTGGCCAGGAAATCTTTTTCTTTCAGGATCGCCAGCTTTCTCTCGCTGGTACACTTGCAGTTTTCAAGCGCCTCAACAAGCTTCTCGGAAGCCGCGCCGTTTGCCGCGCCGTTTCCAAAAGTATCCAGCCAGCCCTGGCATGCTTCCTTCACCGCGTCGGTCTTTGCGTTCGCGGCCAGTTCTTCCACTTCTTCTTTCAGACGGTTTCTGATGGCGTTCTGGGCCAGCAGCATACCATAGCCAAACTCCGCATTATCCTCAAACAGAGAGTTATCCCATGCGGGACCCCGTCCTTTTTCATTCACCGTGTAAGGCGTGGAGGGTGAGGAGTTGCCCCAGATGGAGGAACATCCCGTCGCGTTGGCGATATACATTCTGTCGCCGAACAACTGGGTAATCAGTTTTGCGTAAGGGGTTTCGCCGCAGCCCGCGCATGCGCCGGAGAACTCCAGCAGCGGCTGCTTAAACTGGCTGCCCTTTACGGTAGTCTCTTTAAACTTCTCGGCAACCTCAGCCTTTCTCGGAACCTTCTGTCCGGCGTCAAAGATCACCTGCTGTCCCTCATGCTCTGCCAGCGGCTGCATGGTCAGCGCCTTGTCACCCTTCTTTCCGGGGCAGACATTCGCACAGGAACCGCAGCCCGTACAGTCAAGGGCGGAAACGGTAATGGCAAATTTCAGCTCTTTCAGACCCGTCATCTGCAATGTCTGAGTCCCCTCAGGCATAGCGGCAGCTTCCGCTTCCGTCATGGCCACCGGACGGATAACCGCATGGGGGCACACATAGGAACAGAAGTTACACTGGATACAGTTCTCCGGATTCCACACGGGAACATTCACCGCGATGCCCCGCTTCTCAAACGCGGAAGCGCCGGAAGGGGTGGAGCCGTCCACATAGGGCTTAAAGGCAGATACGGGCAGTTTGTTGCCTTCCTGCATATTAATGGGGATCTGGATATTGTTCACAAAGTCAACCACATCCTTCCGATCTCCGGAAGCCGTCATACCCATCGTCTCGTCGCCACAGTTCTTCCAGCTTTCAGGCACCTGGATCTCCACTACCTGCTTGGCCCCTTCTTCAATGGCCGCCCAGTTTTTCTTTACCACGTCCTCGCCTTTTCTTCCGTAGGTCGCCTGAGCCGCTTTTTTCATCAGCTCGATGGCTTTGTCCTCGGGAATGATATTTGCCAGCTTGAAGAAAGCGGACTGGAGGATGGTGTTGATGCGGGTCGGGCCCATGCCGGTCTCAATACCGATTTTTACGCCGTCGATGGTGTATAATTTAATGTTGTGCTCCGCAATATATCTCTTGGCCTGTCCGGGCAGATGCTCCTCAAGCCCCGCCAGATCCCAAGAACAGTTCAACAGGAAGGTTCCGCCGTCCTTGATATCCTGCACCATGTTGTACTTGCGCACATAGGAAGGATTGTGGCAGGCCACGAAATTAGCCATGGAAATCAGGTAGGTGGACCGGATCGGGTCCTTTCCGAAACGGAGGTGAGAAATCGTTACGCCGCCTGACTTCTTGGAATCATAATCAAAGTATGCCTGAGCATACATATCCGTATTGTCGCCGATAATCTTAATAGAGTTTTTGTTCGCGCCTACCGTACCGTCCGCACCCAGGCCCCAGAACTTGCAGCTAATGGTGGAGGCAGGGGTGGTATCGGGATTCTCCTTTACTTCCAGAGAGAGATTGGTCACATCGTCGGTAATGCCGATGGTGAATACCGCTTTCTCCTGATTCCGGTATACGGCGATAATCTGTCCGGGCGTGGTATCCTTGGAACCCAGACCGTAACGTCCGGAGAATACGGGCACTGCGTCGAACTTGCTGCCCTTTAACGCTGCCACCACGTCCAGATACAACGGCTCGCCTATGGAACCGGGCTCTTTTGTTCTGTCCAGAACACTGATCTGCTTTACGGTATCGGGAATCGCCTCGATCAGTGCCTTGGCGCTGAAAGGACGGTACAGGCGCACTTTTACCACGCCCACTTTTTCTCCGGCCGCCGTCAGATATGCCAGCGTCTCGTCAATGGTGTCGCATACGGAACCCATGGCGATAATCACGTGCTCCGCGTCTTTCGCGCCGTGATAGTTAAACAGTTTATAGTCTGTGCCGATCTTGGCATTTACTTTGTCCATATATTCCTGAACAATCGCAGGAAGTTCTTCATAATAGGGGTTGCACGCCTCTCTGGCCTGGAAGAAGATATCCGGGTTCTGAGCCGAGCCTCTCTGGCAGGGATGGTTGGGATTCAGAGCGCTGTCTCTGTAAGCCTGTACCGCATCTAAATCAACCATGTCCTTCAGATCCTCATAATCCCATGCTTCGATCTTCTGGATCTCGTGGGAAGTACGGAAACCGTCGAAGAAATTCAGGAAAGGCACCCTTCCCTTGATTGCCGCGCAGTGGGCTACGGGCGTCAGGTCCATAACTTCCTGAACACTGGACTCACACAGCAGGGCACAGCCAGTCTGACGGCATGCCATCACGTCGGAATGGTCGCCGAAAATTGACAGGGCATGAGAAGCCAGGGCACGGGCAGATACGTTGAACACGCCCGGAAGCTGCTCGCCGGCGATTTTATAAAGATTCGGAATCATCAATAACAGACCCTGAGAAGCCGTAAAGGTGGTGGTCAGCGCGCCCGCTGCCAAAGAGCCGTGTACGGCGCCTGCGGCACCCGCCTCGGACTGCATCTCGATCACCTGAACCTCCTGACCGAAAATGTTCTTTCTTCCGTCAGTTGCCCACTCGTCCACCGCTTCCGCCATTACAGAGGAAGGGGTAATCGGATAAATCGCCGCTACTTCGGTATATGCGTATGACACATGAGCCGCAGCATGGTTGCCATCCATGGTTTTCATTTTTCTAGCCATTATCGTATTTCCTCCTACGAATTTTATATGGTGATATCAGGGGGCAAGTTGCCTGACCCCCAATGTACTGACACGCCCGCGGCACCCACAGCCGCCGCATACAGCCGCGTCTTTTGCGCAGGCGTGCGCATAAACAGGTTAGGCGAGGGAAATCCCCTTTCCCTCGCCTATTATTATACATGATAAAAAGTAAAATGCAAACATAAATTACGAAATATAAAGCTCTGGCGCAATACAAACATGAAAACTGTTTACATGCCCTTTTTCCGGCTCTTTTCCCTCTGCCCGGCACAGCTCCAGGTAGTCGTCCACCGCCCCGTGAAAGTCGTCTATAAACTCCTTCGCACTGGTCCCCTCATAGGAAATCAGTGCCCTGACGCCCATGACGCTGCCATAAAACACGCCGTCATTTTCAGAAAATTCCACCGAACCCACATATCCTTTATAGGCAACGATACTGTTCATATGAGTCCCTCCTGCTCCAGCGTCCTGACCAACTGTTTCACCTGATATTCCAGCAATTCTTTTCTCGGATGAGGTTTATGAAGCAAAACCGGCGGATATTGTTCATTGATAAACATGATGCGGGAACCGCTGGTTTTTCCTTTGTTAAAACGTGAATACCCCAAATATTTCAGCAGGGATTCCGCCTCATCAAAAGTAAAATCCTTAGGCTTGGTTTTCAGTTTCTTAATTAGCTTTTCTTTTTGTCCCATCAATTATTCCTCACCCGTCGTTTCAATTATACTTCGGGAATATCGGATTCGCAACAATTTTTATCAACATTCTGTTTGTTATTCCACTTCCCAATCCTCCGCCATCCGCTCATTCGCCTGGTCCTGCAGCCGTTCCAGCTCATCCAGATTCAGGTCCTCCCGGACAAAATCCGGCACCTGGCCCATTGCGAAGCTATAGCTTTCATATGTCTCATTCCCGTTCTCATCGGGTCCTCCGGACACGGATATGGCAAACTCAATCTTATTTTCCCGCCTTAATACCATCGTATTTTCCCACATCCAGTCGGAAGGGGCCGCCGCTTCCAGCAACTGTTCGGCTTTCTCTCCCGTATAGATAACCTCCGGCACGTCGGTGCCTTCTACCAGACCTTCGCCCTGAAGAAAATAGTACAGCTCCGGCGTCGATATGGTAATCCGGGTATCTGCCCTGACAGCCTGCTGCCGGGACTTCATCCCCGCGTCGGCCAGCAGTCCGATGGTCTCGGTCATGGACGGATACACATAGTAGTCAGGCTCCCCCTCATTCTTATCTTTCGCGAATGTCAGCGTGCCAAAAGGAATTTCTTCCATATCATAAAGGGTCAGCCCTCTGTACTCCTCGCAAAAGGTGCGAAACAAACGCATCAGCTCCGCATGGGATACATCCAGCCGGACTGAGGAGTTGATTCCGTTGTAAAAGTAGGCATTCCCGATTTCTTCCTCCGAACGGGTCAGAATGGGATAACAGCCTTCTTTAAACGACTTATCGGTAAAAACCCGGTTCACCAGATCTCTTTTATCAGTAGTCAGCCAGTAATTCCGATATACCACCTTACCGTTTTTCAGGCAGTACTTCACATACAGGTTTGTCGCGTAGTTCGCTCCGTTTTCTTCCCCATCTGCCGCCACATTCACGGCCATCCTGCCATCTTTGCTCCGGAATTCTTCCGTTTCCTCCAAAAGCTCCACCAGCAGCCCGTAATCGGTAAAGGACATCTCACTGACAGGCACATCCACCCGGTACAGGCTTCTGCCGTTTACTTCCTCAATAAAAACATTTTCATTGAGATTACTCATGCCTACCGCCGCACTGTAAAACTGGCTTTCCGACGGAATGTAGGTGTCAAAGCCCGTCAGGTCAAATGCAAATACTGCCGTGATCACCGCAGCCGCCGCCCCTGCCACGGCCATTTTAACACCGCCCCGGAAAGCCGCCTTAAATTCCGACTCCATCACAATCTGCAAAACGCCGTGGGCCAGAAGCCAGCCGCATACCATGCCGAATATCATCCAGCCGTCCGAATATTGGGCGGCCATGGAAGCAAACATCCATCCGCCGCTTAACGTCACAGGCACGCTGAGCAGCAGATAAATCACCGGTTTTGTCTTTGGGAAAGCCACGGCCCTCTCCGCCGCCTCCGAAGGACGGCCCCGGTACAAAAGCAGCGCCGCCACTGTCAGCGCCAGCCAAAATGCCAGAACCGTGGCCAGATCTCCCCAGGGGAATCCCCAGTGTTTCATATTATACTCCAGGGAGCTGGCCGTCGCCATATAGGCCGTCGCCGGAGACGCCCAGAAATAGGGCCGCAGGCCTTTTGTCCAGAAGGTGTCGTAAAAATAGCTGTGAAAACCCCAGTTTAAAAGCTGAATCAGGATTCCGTAAAAATGCAGAATCAAACAGCCCATGGTGGCGGACAGCATATTTCCGGTCAGCATCACCGCAATCACCGCCACCGTATACAGCAGCAGATAGTTCACCAGATGCAGGGCAAACGCGCTGAACGCATACCGAACCATCAGCCCGGGCGTCAGGCTTTTTCCTGACACGATCAGCAGATACAGACACAGGTTTACGAGAAAAGAAACCAGGTAAATTAGGATGCCGTTCAGATAGGAGACCGCATACAGTATCTCCCTGCGCACCGGAATCCCGTGGTAAAAATCTACTTTTTTCTTAGACTGCAGGTAAGAAAACCCGTTGATCCCGCAGATCATAGAACCGATAAACGTGATGACGGCAAAGAATGGACTTATGTCGATCATATAATTGGTCACCGTGTCGCTGAGCATCTTCTCCGATACCGGGTCGGATACCTGGGCGGCTCCCGCCACCGGCAGGAAGAAGAAAAATACGATTATGGCCAGCACAAAGCTCCACAGCCGCTGCTTCCCGTCTTCCCGCATTAATTTAAAAAACAAGCTTTTTGATGTCATAACCGGCCACCTCCGTCTCACTGATAAATATTTCCTCCAAGCTCAAAGGAAGCACCTCCGCGAACAGCGGGTCGGTTTCCTGAATCTTTTGCAGAATGCCCTCCCTCGTACCTCTGGCAGTCACCGTGTACAGAGAGCCTCTCTGTTCCTGCTGTAAAATTTCCAGTCCCTCAAATGCCCGCTCGGCGTCCCCTTCCTCCCGGAACACGCACTGGATCTTATGGATGTAAATTTTCATCTCCTCCAGATCCTTCGCAAACAGGATGCCTCCTTTGTGGAGAAGCCCCACATGGTCGCAGATGTCCTCCAGCTCCCGCAGGTTGTGGGAAGCGATAATCGGCGTCATACCCCGTTTGGTCATCTCCTGAGCAAACAGGCTCTTCACCGCCTGCCGCATCACCGGGTCCAGGCCGTCGAAGGTCTCGTCGCAGAACAGATATTTGGTATTGGCACAGATGCCCAGCAAAATGGAAACCTGTTTTTTCATGCCCTTGGAAAAGGTGCGCAGCTTCCGTTTTTTATCCAGGTCAAACTGGGCCATCATTTTTACGAACCGGTCATGGTCAAACCGGGGATACACCACCCGGTAATAAACCTCCATATCCGCAGGGGTTCCGGAAGGAAAAAAATACTGGTCGTCGGAGATATAGAACACCTGGGATTTGGCCTCCATATTCTCATACACCGGATGGCCGTCGATGGTAATCTCCCCCTGGTCTGCTTTCAGCACGCCGCTTAAAATCCGCATAAAGGTGCTTTTCCCCGCGCCGTTGGTACCCACCAGGCCAAACACATTCCCCTCGTTGATCGTGACGGAAACCTGGTCCAGAGCTTTTATGTCCTCATAATATTTCGATACCTGCTTTGCCTCAATCATGCTCTGCTCCTTTCTTCTTCCGGCGGCTGCTCCGGTTCTGCCGAAACCTCTTTCTCCTCCGGAAGCTGTTCTTCTTTCATGGAATCATCCGTTTCCCCCGAAAACCGGTCTTCTTTCACAGAATCGCCCGCTTTCCCCGAAGGCCCTTTTTCTTTTATGGGAGCATCCTTGCCTTTTGGCGGCTGCCCCTTCTTCGGAAGGCCGTCCGCCCCCTCATAGCACCGGTCGATAATGTCCGTCAGCACATTTTTCGCGATCTGCAGATTCTTCGCGTCGTCCACGTCGTTCCGAAAGCTTTCCAGCACTTCCTTCTGCGTATATTCCAGAAATTCTTCCCTGGCGGAAACAAAACTGCCCCGTCCCTTCACGGTATAAGTAAACCCCCGCCGCTCCAGCTCCGCATAGGCTTTCTGGATCGTATTCGGATTGATCGCCAGCTCCATGGCCAGGGAGCGCACCGAGGGCATCTGCTCCCCGGCCCGGATCACACCTTTTACGATCAAATCCTGGAATCGTTCCACCACCTGTTCATAAATCGGCCGCCGGTCTTTATAGTCGATTACAATCATAAAATAGTCCCTCCTGATTACGGTCCCGCTGTTTTTCATAAGACATCTGACACTGCCGTTCGCATTCCATCCTGATATGTTCTTTTGTATTATGATAACTAAGTGTATTATTAGTGTTAGTACACTTAGTTTATCAGAGAAACCTGCCTGCGTCAACCCCCTTTTTCCGCTTTTTTAACGGCTTCCACAAATTTTCATTTTTCTTTAGAATATATCCCGTTTTTCTTCTGTTGCATCCCGTGGGCAAATTCTGTATAATGTCCTGTAGAAAAGGATGTACTCCCACAAACGCGCCGCGCCTGTTATCCGCGGCCGATGTTCCCTGAGATTCTGAGAGTACATGGCAATGTTTGGAGGCATATTAAATTATGAAACTACTGACCATAGCCATCCCCTGCTACCACTCGGCCGATTATATGGCCCGCTGTATCGACTCTCTGCTCGTCGGCGGGGATGAAGTGGAAATTCTGATTGTGGACGACGGCTCCACGAAGGATAATACCGGCGAAATTGCGGATTCCTACGCCGCCAGATACCCTGACATCGTCCGGGCCATCCACCAGCCCAACGCCGGACACGGCGGCGCGGTCAATACGGGGCTGACCCATGCCACGGGACTGTATTTTAAAGTGGTGGACAGCGACGACTGGGTAAACAAAAAAGCTTATTTGAAAATTCTTGATACCCTGCGGACGCTGCGGGAACAGGAGCATTCCGTGGACATGTTCCTGTCGAATTTTGTCTATGAGAAACAGGGCGCGCATCATAAGATGGTGATGCACTACCGCCGGGTTATGCCCAAAGACCGGATTTTCACCTGGAATGAGGTGGGACGGTTTAAAGCGGGCAACTACATCCTGATGCATTCCGTCATTTACCGGACAAAGCTGCTGAAAGACTGCGGACTGCATCTGCCGGAACACACCTTTTATGTGGACAATATTTTTGTGTTCCAGCCCTTCCCCTATGTGCGGACGATGTATTATCTGAATGTGAATTTCTACCGCTATTTTATCGGGCGGGAGGACCAGTCGGTGAATGAAAAGGTGATGATTTCCCGCATCGACCAGCAGCTGAAAGTGAACCATATCATGATCGACCAGTACACGGAAGCCGTGATCGAAACGCCCCGGCTGGAACGGTATATGCGGAACTATCTGAGCATTATCACCACCATCAGCTCCATTCTGTGCATCCGCTCCAAAACGCCGGAAAACCTTCTGAAAAAACAGGAGGTCTGGCAATATATGCAGGAAACCAATCCCGCAGTCTACAAAAAACTGCGATGGAACATCCTGGGAATCGTTATGAATCTGCCCGGAAAGCCGGGACGAGCCTTCGCTTCATTCTGTTATAAGATTGCACAGAAAATCTATGGGTTTAATTAGGGGAACCACGGAACTATAAATCAGCAGCGCACCGGAAAGGCCCCCGGAAGGATTTTCGGACGTTATACGGCCGGAAATTCTTCCAGATCAAGGGGGGCTTGAAGGGGAGCTGCGGAACTTAATTAGGAGAACTTAAGATTATGTCAATGGATAAACTTTTAGAAAAAATCGCCGCGTACCAGAATCCCACCGTGGCGGGACTGGACCCCAAACTGGACTATGTTCCGGAATACATCAAGGAAGCCGCCTTTTCCCGGCATAAAGACCCGCTGGACGCCGCCGCCCAGGCGCTGCTTGACTTTAACAAAGGACTGATCGACGCCCTCCGGGATATCGTGCCGGCCGTCAAGCCCCAGGCCGCTTATTACGAAATGTACGGCTGGCAGGGTATGCGGACACTGGCGGAGACGATTGCCTACGCCCGTGAAAACGGCATGTATGTGATAATCGACGGAAAGCGGAACGACATCGGCTCTACAATGGAAGCTTACGCCGCCGCCCATCTGGGAACAACGGCAATCAGCGGAACGGAAGTCTCCGCTTTCGGCGGCGACTGCCTGACGGTAAACGGCTATCTGGGCAGCGACGGCATCACGCCCCTGCTGACGCTGTGCCGGGAACAGGACAAAGGCATTTTTGTTCTGGTAAAAACTTCCAATCCTTCCTCCGGTGAATTGCAGGACCGAAAGCTGGGAGAAAAAACCGTCTACGAAATCATGGCGGAAATGTGCGAGACATGGGGGACACAGGCGCCGGGCCGCTACGGATACTCCTCTGTCGGCGCCGTAGTCGGCGCCACCTACCCGGAACAACTGAAAGAACTGCGCAAAAAAGCGCCCCATACTTTCTTTCTGGTGCCGGGATACGGCGCTCAGGGCGGCGGCGCAAAGGATGTAGCAGGCGCTTTCGATCAGAACGGATTGGGCGCCGTCATCAATTCTTCCAGAGGAATTATGTGCGCCTATAAAAAGGATGGCTGCGACGAAAAAGATTACGCCCAGGCTGCCAGACGGGAAGCGCTGCGTATGAAGGCGGATATTATGGAAGAAATCAAAGAGA
>Ga0137306_100709_pt1 | contig 42198 bp, 33 predicted proteins | sample Inofroosms_March_FD_97187 | JGI IMG/M metagenome (GOLD analysis project Ga0137306, IMG submission 97187) | Mouse cecal microbial communities from Vienna, Austria - N-Acetylneuraminic and N-Acetylglucosamine D2O microcosms_March | ecosystem: Host-associated > Mammals > Digestive system > Large...
GGGGGCAAATTCGCCCCTCGTCATGAAATTATAGCTGCAATCCACAAGTCTTGCCCCGGAAAATCCCAGTATGCAGGCGACAAGCGCATAAATCCCTGCCCTAGCCAGGCCTCTTTCCCTGACATAAGAGCAGAACATCACGACAAACAAGATTACAAGCGTAATCAGCATCTGCTTTCTGATGCTGACGAGCACCATTGACCATACGACAGCCCCGATTACGGATTTCCGGTCCTTTTTATACAATATTCCCACCAGGCAGAGAAAGTAAAAAATCCAAAGCGAGTAGGCAAGCCCTTCCGTCTCAATACTGTTAAAGTAACTGTATCTTCTCCGTGCGACAAATCTGTTTAATAATGTGATCCCATACTGGACTGCCAGGATTCCTATGCTTCCAAACCAGCTTAGGTAAAATACGCCTGTAAGCCTTATTGTAATGGCGCATGCCGCCAGCGCCGCCACAATGCACTGACCGACCACTGCGGCATGAAGGTAGCTTCCTTCGCCAAAAATTTGGCGGAAAAACCATAAATACAGGCAATATCCTGGTTCCCTGCTGCTTTGCATATTGATATATGAGGGCGCATCCTCTGTCAAAATAATGCCGTCAAGCAGATACCAGACAAGATAAAACGCCAGACTCACCACAAACAGCACCATATATACCGCTATCCGCCTTTGTCTCTTCTGCTTCTCTTCCATCCCTTTTCCTCCTCGCTGCGTCAGATGTCCTTTTCAATCAGACCTTTGATATTCTCCAGATACGTTTCCATGCCAAACGCTTCTGCACGTTTTTTTGCCGCTTCCTGATAGCGCCGGTACACCGCTTCGTCCCTAAGCAGTGTCTTAAGCTCAGCCGCAAACCGCTCCTCTTCCTTCGTAAACCGCAGTGCATCCATATCCTTGCTGCCGTGAAAAATGCCTGTAAGAATGCCATAATCGGCGTACACTGTCCGATTCTCATCATTGCACTGTTCATAATCCTCATGCAGGATCTCAGCCGGTCCGGTAAGGCAGTTTACACTGACGCAGGGAAGCCCGACCGCCATGGCTTCTATCAGGGCATTGGGAAACCCTTCACTCTCTGACGTGAGCGCATACAAATCTGCCTTTTTGAGCAGTGCAAACGGATTCAGCTGTACGCCGGTAAACAGCACATCCTCACCCATTCCCAGATTGTCTGCAAGAGCCCTGTACGCACTGTAATCGCCAGCTCCGATAATCATCAGCTTCACAGGCACATCCGTCCTGACAAGCGAAACAGCCTTTATCAGATGCCAGAAGCCTTTGACATCATGCTCCCTGCCCATCGAGACAACTACTTTTCCTTTCCGTGCAAAAAAACTGTCAAACTCCGGCGGCGTCCCAAGCAGGGACTGCTGCCTAATCTGCCGGATATCGCAAGGATTGTAGAGCGCCGCCGACTTTTTGGGATGAAACTGCCTTTGTATCTGCTGTTCCATCACCCTTGTGCAGCTGACAACCCTGTCTGCCATACAGCATATCAGCCTCATGGCGCCCTTGCTGTTCAAGGCACCGTATCCCCGGATGCCTGCCCATGTGAAATCCTTGCGCTTTGACAGCACATTGACAAGATTCGCAGTCGGTCCAAAGCTGTAGCTTAACTGTGTCCCCAACTGTTTCTTCAGTTTCCTGACACGTCTTACCCGCCTGAATACATTGCACACCTTACCGACCCTGCCATCAGCCGCCCCCAGATGGAGGTCTGTCAAATCCACGCCCGACACATCATAAATCATGCCTGTCCCATTAAAGACAACCAGATGGACTGCATATTCACTTTTCAAGAGCTGTGCCGTCGCCGCGCACACACGTTCAAGCCCTCCCTGGTCAAGCATGGGCACAATCAGCATAATACGTTTTTTATCCAAATCCGTTCACTCTTTTCATACTTTGATTGCCGTAACAGCAAGCTTTCCCAGCAATGTATTTCCTGCAAACACATTGTAATACGTAATTTTGTCCCCGCCAAACTTTAACTTGAACGCATCAATTCCGTTCGGGTTCTCAAAATCAGAGATTCCGCCCCAGTCATACCGCAGCAGTCCTTTTTTCTTAAAATACAGGATATCCTCCCAGTGAAGCCGCTTGTTTGCCCTGCCAATCATGGACTGGTCGGCACTCTCCTCACGAAAACAGGATGCCGAATGAAGCAGCCTCGCATCCGTATCATCGCAGACATAGGAATGAAATACAAGCATTTCTCCCTCGTGCCATACCGCAGAGAAAATAATCGCATCCGCATCCAGATACCTTTTAACGGCTGACATATTCAGCCTTGTGTCAGAACCCTTTGACTGATACATACGCTTGTAGATATCAGAGAACTTTGAGAGCAGCTCCGGTGCTTTCCGGATATCTTCCTTTGTGTAAAAACAAACCTCAATGTTATCCTTTTCACTTCTTCTAAACTGGTACCTGACAGCCTTATTGACTGCCGCAAGCATATCCTCCTCCGGCCGGGTCAGGTCATTCATGCAGGTATGAAATTCCTGCGCCTTCCGAAAGCTCCCCTTCGTCTCCGCGGCAGGCACGCCGTGGACAAAAAGAATATCCGCCTTTCTTTTCTGTCTTAACAGTCCGGATACAGTAACATCATTCGGATACCATATCTGGTTCACCTTTAAAAATTTCTTCTGGTATGAAATATCAATCATGCGTCTTCATGCCTTTCCTTCTTCATTCATTCCTGTGCCATTCTTGCATTGCAGCCGTGTTATGGTTCCCGGCGGGTTCTTTTTGCCGACATAAAATGCTTCCATTTTCGCCGCCTGCCACCGCACGTCAAAATCCTTTTCGGCGATTGCGGCACACATGTCTTTTCTTTCCAATGCTTTTTTTGCATTCCTCATAATCTCTGCCGCCCAGTTATCTGCCGGTTCTTTGATACTCTTGTAAGTCACAAGGTCTGTAAGCGCCACCTCCCTTGTGACTTTGTCGGACACAAGGCACCGAAGTCCCGATGCCTGTGCTTCCGCTACGCTTCCCGGAAGCCCTTCAAAGGTTGACGGAAAAACGAAATAGTCAAATGCCTGGTAATACCGCTCCACATCAAGACGGCTGCCGAGAAACTGCACCCTGTCCTCAAGCCCAAGATTTCTTACCTGTTCCCTGATACTGTCCTCAAGCTCCCCTTTTCCTATCAGTACCAGCACCGCGTCATCGCGCATTCTGCAAAGGCTGGCAAAAACCTCTATCAGGTACTTATGGTTTTTCATAAAGCCAAACCTGCCAATATGCCCGACCACAAACCGCCCTGTAAGCCCAAGCTCTGCCCTTACCGCCTCGCGTACCGCCGGATTATATTGGAAACGCTGTGTGTCTATCGCATTCGGAATCGTCCACACCCTTCCCTTTTCAATCCATTTCCTGCCATAAACTGCCTCCCCTGCCTCAGCGGAACAGGTAAAGCAGTAATCTGCCCTGTATTTTAGCGGATAGCGGACAAGCTTTGTCACAATCCCTTTGATTCCCCGGTCTACACCCGCGCTTCTGGCGTGGGCAATGGTCATCCCTGCGCCAGCCCTTTTTGCGATGGGCAGATAAATGGATGCCGTGCTGGTCATATGCCCATGTACCGCGGCATAATCACTGTGTTCCCCAAAAAATTTCTTCAGCGCCCTCCTGTATGCCAGAATATTGATGACCCGGAACCGTGGAACACTGTATATCCTGCCGCCAAGCCTGCGGATTTCCTCACTGTACTGCCCCTCCTTGTCCGTGTGCACGAGAAAGTCAAACTGTACCTTGTCCCTATCCATTGCACGATAAAGCTCCATTACCCTGCTCTCTGCGCCGCCAAGGTTCGTCGTGCCAAGTACATTTAGTACCCTTGCCGGATTTGTCATATTCAACCCCCATTGCTCTTTATTGCAACCAAAACAAACTTTGTGACCGCCATGGCATATTCCTTTGCATTTCCAAGCACACCACGTCTTTTCGGTTTCATTTCCAGCAAATCCGAAAATGATATCAGCCTGTCCCTATAATCGGAAAAAAGCCGCTCATACCGCGCAAAGTCCTTGTCACTCATTGTGTTTGTATGCACCACAAAGGTTGCACAGCCTTTCTTCTTTTCATTTTTCAGGACACTGCCCTGCCTGAATGAAATCGGGTAGAACGTCATCCCCCATCTCATGTAAGGACATGCGCCAAAACCATCTGTCATCCTGGAAAAGCCAAGCTCCTTCAGCGCTCTTATGGTAGCGCGGTCAAAGGAATGTGCCGGCGCCATAAAAATATCTGTCCGAATGCCATGTTCCGCCAAAACTGCCTTCCCCTGTCTTAGCGCCGCATACTGCCGCTCATATCCTGTCCCGGCAAACTCAGAAAGCCGATTCAGTGGAAAACACCCCATCTTTTTTGTGGTGTAAACATGCGTCACACCATGCTGCGCGACACACCAGCCCTTTTTCTGGAGTTCCCTTACATATCCCCAGAAATCACTTACAGGAGCGTTCTGGGGCGCATCAATATGAAGGTTTTCATCCAGATTGGAGGGCACAACCCCTATAAGCGGCTTAACCTGATACAGATCACAAAGTGCCTTAAACCGCATAAACTTTGCCCAGTCCATATCAGGTGTGATATCATCCATTCTTATACAAATTTTCATAGGTTTTCCCTGTACCAGTCAATGGCAAGCGCGATGCCCTTCTCAAAATCAAACTCCGGGTCATATCCCAGCAGATCTTTCGCCTTGGAAATGTCCGCATTGGAATGCTTGATATCCCCTGCACGGTCTGGTCCGAAATGAGGCTCCACGTCCTTTCCAAGCGCCTTGCACAGGTCATAATAAATGTCAATCAGGTACTCCCTGCCACCATACGCAATGTTGAACGCCTCGCCAGCCACATCACTCGGTGCCAGACATGCCTTCAGGTTCGCCTCAATCACGTTGTCGATATACGTGAAGTCCCTCGACTGCCTGCCGTCCCCGTTGATTGTCGGAACCTCCCCGTCGAGCAGCTGCTTGATAAACTTCGGAATCACCGCCGCATAGGCACCGTTGGGATCCTGCCTGCGCCCAAACACATTGAAGTACCGCATCCCATACGTATCAAGGTTGTAAAGCTTTTTGTAAAGCTTTCCGTACTCCTCGTTTGTGCGCTTTGTCAGCGCGTAAGGAGACAGCAGATTTCCCTCCTGCCCCTCTTTCTTAGGCAATACCGGATGGTCGCCATAGACGGAGGAGCTTGACGCATAGACAAACTTCTTTACACCGTTCTGGCGTGCCGCCTCCATCATGTTGAGCGTTCCCATAATATTGTTCTGCTCATAAAACAGCGGCATCTCAATACTTCTCGGGACAGACCCCCACGCCGCCTGATTCAGCACAAAATCAACCCCTTCGCACGCTTTCGTGCAAGTGTCCAGATCCTTGATATCACCCCTGATAAACGTGTAGCCGGGTCTGTCCATGAACATCCTGACATTTTCTTCTTTTCCTGTCGAGAGGTCATCGAGACATCTTACCTGATACCCCATATCCGTGAGCGCCTCACACAGGTTCGAGCCAATAAAACCGGCTCCGCCAGTCACCAGAAACACGCTGTTCTCATCAAACCTTAACTCCTTATATCCCATACGAATCTTATTTCCTTTCTTTTAATTTCAGAAGCTCCAGTATTTCCAAAAATCCCGCCATATAAAACAGTGGAAGATTGTATATCATATACCTGGAAATGCACTGTATCATCAGTGCCGTAGCACAGACATTTCCCACAATCGTAAGCAGCATGACCGCCATAAAAGACGCTGCCATGCCTCCTGCATTCTTTCTCCACAGCAGGATGGTCAGCGCCACAGCCACCGCATAAATCAATACGGCATACCATGCAAGAAATACATTTTCATACGCCACTGTCCTGACAAAACCAAGCGCTATGATATTCATATAATTCATGGCATACCTACCAATGACCCTGGGCATAAGCTGCGCACTCATCTGTGAGGCAATCTCGTCAATCTCTATCATCAGTCTCTGATAACGATCCGTGTAAATTCCCTTCCTGTCCCCAACATACCGTTTTGCCGGCTCCGCAAAATATGTGAAATTCAGTTCATCATGGCATTTTTCATGATAAGCCGCCTTGTTCAGGATTCCCGAAGGTGCATATTTGTAATTCATACGATCCGCATCCGCGCTGTCATACATCTCATAAAACAGTTCCCGCAACGCGTCATCCTCTATCGCCGCACCGTCTTCCCTGTCCGCCACATACAGCACATTTGCAAATGCCATCGCCTTACCCGACGCGGTATCCACGAACAATCCCTGCTCACAGTAATTGTACACGCGTACCACCACCGTTCTCGCCGCAAATACGATAATGACTGCTGCCAAGGCGGCAAGTAGTCCCTGTTTTGCAATATTTTCTGCCAGCTCCAGTGCATTTGCGCGGTTTCCTGTCTCTTCTGTCCTTTTTACTGCATTTCTCACTGTTAAAACGTATGCGGTCAGGAACCACACCACAAAAAGCACCATCATCTGCCCACGTACCAGCGACAAAAGGAAAAACAGCCCAATCGTCCGAAAACTCTCCCTGCCGACCGGTTTTCCTGACCACATCATGTCCAGCAGGCTCATGACAGCCAGCGGATACATAGAAAACAGGATTCCCTCTGTCATCAGGGAATTCGTCAGAACCAGATGCGTGCTGGCAAACACCGGCGTCATGACATGCGGTGCCAGAAGAATCACCGCAAACAAAAGCGAAACCGGCATATTTAAATGAAACCGCCTGCGCAGAAACGCAATCACTGCCGTGTTGGCAGCTACTGCAAGCAGATTCTGAAGCGCAGTCAGTATCCGGTAGTGCCCTTCCGGTGAAAGAAACCGCAGAAACTGTATCAGCAATGGGTAGCCCGGCTCCCGCATCACCATCTGGTTTTCATACTGAAACGTGTCTCCCGTGTACACTGGTTCACCCATTAGGAAAAGAGCGCCAAAAAACACTGCAAATATCCCCAAAAAAATCAGATTGCGTTTGTCTTTTCCCATCAGAGTCTCCAATAAATATATCCTGCGTCAATATAAGCCTTTTTATCCAATATTCCCTTCAGGTCAGTCAGAACCTTCGCCTTTTTGTTATCCGCGTAAAGGGCATCCAGATCCGCCATCCCAAATGCCTTGTATGACTCGTGCGCAACTGCAAGGATGACAGCGTCGCAGTCCCTGATATCCTTCATCGGCGTAAACGTAATGCCGTAAAGACGTTTTGCCTCGTCAGCATCCGCATTGTCATCCGTCACGACAGCCGTGATTCCGTACTCCTCCAATTCATTATAGATATCGATTATCTTTGTATTTCTGGTATCGGGACAGTTTTCCTTGAATGTAAATCCAAGAATCGCGACCTTTGCACTCTTAACCGGAATGTCCGCCCTGATTAAGTTCTTGACAAGGTTTTCCGCGACATACTTGCCCATGTCGTCATTGATGCGGCGGCCGGAAAGGATAATCTGGGAATGATACCCGAGCTGTTCCGCCTTGTAGGTCAGATAGTATGGATCGACACCGATACAGTGGCCGCCGACAAGCCCGGGCTGGAAGTTTAAGAAATTCCATTTTGTCCCGGCTGCCGCAAGCACGGATTTCGTGTCAATGCCCATTTTGTTAAAGATGATGGAAAGCTCGTTCATAAACGCGATGTTGATATCCCGCTGGCTGTTCTCGATGACCTTTGCCGCCTCGGCAACCTTGATGGACTCCGCACGGTACACGCCCGCCTCAACGACAAGCTCATACACGTGCGCAATCTCATCAAGCGTCTCGTCGTCCATACCGGACACAATCTTTGTGATGGTCTCTAAACGGTGCACCTTGTCGCCCGGATTGATGCGCTCCGGAGAGTACCCGATCTTAAAATCCTCGCCGCACTTTAAGCCGGACTCCTGCTCAAGGATGGGCACACAGATGTCCTCCGTTACGCCGGGATATACCGTCGACTCAAACACGACAATGGAACCCTTCGTGAGATTCTGTCCCAGAATGCGGCTTGCGCCCTCCACCGGTGTCAGATCCGGCGTATGGTCGTCATTGACCGGAGTCGGAACCGCCACGATGTGGAACTTTGCCTCCTTAAGTCTTGCAGGGTCAGCAGTAAACGCAACCGAAGTGTTTTTGATGACCTCGTCCCCGACTTCATTCGTGGGGTCAATGCCGGACTTGTACAGGTCAATCTTGGCTGCATTGAGGTCAAAACCCACCACCTTGATTTTCCTTGCAAAAGCGACAGCTATCGGCATTCCCACATACCCCAGCCCGACAAGCGACAGCTTCTCTTTTCCGCTTACTATGTCTTCATATAAACTCATCTTTTTATCTCCTATCTGTTTTATTGATTCCGTAATCCGGCAAGCTCGTTTTGGTATGCCTCTATCACAAGATTCCTGTCAAAATGCTTTTCTACCCATGCACGTCCTTTTTCCCCCATATGCCTGCGCTGTGCCTCCGGCAGCTGCGCTATCCGTTCAATGGCATCAAGCAGGGAATCCACGCTCTCCTTCTCAAAGGAATAACCGCTTTTCCCCTCGCGGAAGGTCTCAATGCATCCGTTGATGCTGCTGGCGAGTACCGGCCTGCCGCATGCTGCCGCCTCGAGCAGCACATTGGAAAGCCCCTCATGGTAGGACGGGTGCACGATGACATGGCTCTGTGCCATCACTTCCCCCACATTGTCGACATGTCCCAGGTACCTGACTGCCCCGCATTGTTCGAGTTCCTGTATCACAGGCTCATACTGGCTGCGTGTCTCCTCCTCATACTCTCCCGCAAGCCAGAACCGCAGCCGGCTGTCCCTGTGCCTCATGATGATGGCTGCTTCCAGGTACTCCTCGATGCCCTTGTCCTTCATGATGCGGATAACAGCCAGAAAGTTGATGCCCTCCCGCTCCGAGGGATATTTCCGGAACGGATGCTCCTTCAGGTTGACACCGGAGCCCGGCAGCATCATGCTGTTATCCACAGCCACACCGTGGCGTTTCATAAAGTCCCTGTTTTTCGTGTTCTGGAAAAATACACGCCGTGCCCTGCGCATGGACACCCCATAGAATTTCAGGAGAATTTTGCTAAGTACCCCTCCGTTTTCGATGGCTGTGCCAAGTCCCGTGACATTGCACAGATACGGAATTTTTTTCATACGGCATGCAAGCCCGCCATATAGATTTGGCTTTATCGTGTATGTCAGCACGACGTCCGGCTTGTCCCGCTTCAGCATCCCGGTGTATGTCAGGAAAAGCCCGAAATCCTTCACCGGATTGTTTCCCCTGCGCTCAAACGGCGTCTCTATTATCCTGACAGTCCTGCCCCTGCATTGCAGCGACCTGAGCTTGTCTACATTTTCATCGGGAGGCACTGACACAAGCACCTCGTGCCCGTCCTCCATGAAAGCCATCAGAAGTTCCTTTCTGAAAAGCCATAGCCCATTTGCGTAATTGGTTAAAATCAATATCTTCATATACTCACTGTTTTTATATCCTCTATTTTTTTTACGACTACGCTGTCGTACATCATCATGACTATATCCTCATCGTACATTCCCACACAGTTCTTATTGGAAACTTTTTCCTTTACATTATGATAAATAAATGCCGGAAAGTCAACCCCCGCTCCGTACGCATGCAGATAAGCGCCGCCAAAGCGCGGATTAATCTCCGAGAGATAGTATTTCCCATCCTGATAAAACAAATCCATGTCAAGCGGACCATTAAAGTCAAATACCTTCAGCGCTTCCTTCACGAACGCAAACAATTTTTCGTCCTTAAAAGAAATCGTCTTGTTTGCCCCCCCTATGGTGGTTGATATCTTCTTTTTGGAAAAAATTGCGACCGGTTCGTGGCTTATTGTATCGACATAGATGTCCGCATCCATGTCCGTGCCGGTCATAAGCTCCTGTATAATCAGGGTGTTGTCCGAAGCCGTAATCTCCTCAAGCATCTCGTAGGTGTCCACGCGCCTTGCGCCGACACTGCCGCTTCCCGTGCGCGGCTTCACAAACACCGGAAGCTCTATCTCCCCCATGTCGTAGGCTTCCTTAAACGCTGCAAAGGAGCCGTATGTCCGTATCGTGTCAATTCCCTTTTCCGCAAGGTATTTTGCCATCTCATACTTGTCAAAACACAGCCTGGCAGTCTTCTTTCCGGGCGCAAGCACGGTAATTCCAAGCGACTCAAATGCCTCCCTGTTCTCCGCAAGAATCGAAATTTCAGGATCAATCAGGGTCGTCACGGCATCAATGTGCTCCTTTTTGCATATTTCAAGAATCATCGGGATATACCCCGGGTCGCGAATCAGCGGTACCTGATACCCGACATCGGCAAATTCCAGCGCCGGTGCATACGGGCTGTTGTCCGTCACCACCAGACGCACCTTATCGCCCAACGTCCTTCGAAAATCCTTTAACAGTTCGCAGCGCCTTCCCACGCTGCAAAATAATATATTCATACGCCCCCCTCTCCGACAGAAAACACCGCGTCCGTATTTTATTCATCGTCTGCTTCCGCACTGTCCTTTGTCCCTGTAAACGCCTCCATCGTGGCATCCGTCGCGCTGCTGATTCCACGGTGCCCAAACACCACCGCAACGGTTCGGAACAAAATTTTCAAGTCCATCCAAAAAGAAATATGTTCTACATAATCCACATCATATTCAAACCGCTGCTCCCATGTAATCGCATTTCTGCCATTTACCTGCGCCCAGCCTGTCAGCCCCGGCCGCACGTCATGCCTGTGCCGCTGCAATTCATTGTACAGGGGCAGGTATTTTACCAGAAGGGGCCTTGGTCCAATCAGGCTCATGTCCCCCTTTAAAATATTCCACAGCTCCGGAAGCTCGTCCAGGCTTGTCGCCCGCAGCGTCTTTCCGAATTTTGTAAGCCGCACCTCATCCGGCAGCAGCTCACCGTCCGCCCCGCGCTCGTCCGTCATGGAGCGGAATTTACAGAGGCGGAACACCTTTTCATGGCAGCCGGGCCTGTCCTGGTGGAAAATAACGGGGGAACCCAGCTTCACGCGCACCATGACTGCCGTCACAAGCAGCACCGGGCTGAGTATCACAAGCGCGGTAAATGATATGATAATGTCCAACAGTCTCTTGATATATTTCTGATACATTCCAACGTACCCTGCTTTCGTTTTTCGTTATTTTCCACTCAAATGAATAATTTTCTTATGATGCCGGTTATTTTCTCCATATCCGCATCGGTATTTTTGATGTCACTCGGCAGGCAGACTCCGCGGCGGAAGATATCCTCACTCACACTGCTGCCGCTGTCACCGTGCCGGAAAAACGGATACGCTGCGAAAACCGGCTGCATATGCATCGGTTTCCAGATGGGACGCGACTCGGCATTTTCTGCCTCCAGCGCGTCCATCACCATATCCGGCGTGACACTGCTTCCTTCTTTTATCGTCATGCAGGAAAGCCAGTTGTTTGCCTCCCCGTCCGGATTCAGCGGATTCATGGCAATTTCCCCAATGTCGGCAAAGGCCGCCTTGTACCTGGCATAAATTTCCTTCTTCCGCCTGATGTGCTCATCCAGGTGCAGCAGCTGCCCCCGCCCGATACCGGCGTCAATATTGCTCATTCTGTAATTATAGCCAATTTTCGAATGCTGGTAATGCCTTGCGGCATCCCGCGCCTGTGTGGAGAGCACGCGCGCCTCCTTCACAAGCGCCTCCTCGGCAGACACCATCATGCCGCCGCCGGAAGTCGTGATAATCTTGTTACCGTTGAAGGAATAGATGCCGATGCGCCCAAACGTCCCTGTCTGCCTGCCCCTGTATGTAGCGCCAAGCGACTCTGCCGCGTCTTCCAGTATCGGCACATGATGTTTTTCACAAATCCGCATAATCGCATCCATCTTTGCCGGCGTGCCGTAGAGATGCACCACGACAACTGCCTTCGGGTTCGGATATTGTTCAAACGCCCTCTCAAGCGCCTCGGGCGACATGTTCCATGTATCCGGCTCAGAGTCAATCAGCACGGGTGTCGCCTTCTCGTAGCAAATCGGGTTGCAGCTGGCAGAAAATGTCAGCGATGAGACAAATACGGCATCCCCCTGCCCGACACCCAGGAGCTTCAGCCCGAGATGAATTGCTGCCGTTCCCGAGCTTAGCGCCGCCGCATGCCCACAGCCTGTATATGCTGCAAGCTCTGTCTCAAAGTGATTCACATTGGGTCCTAACGGCGCAACCCAGTTGGTGTCAAACGCTTCCGCCACAAAGCGCTGTTCGTCCCCATGCATTGTGGGACTTGATAAATAAATTCTTTTTTTGTCATTCATTGTATCTGCCATGATACCCCTCCGTTCTTGCCAAAGTCTGCGAATTTGTGCGCTACTGCGAATCATCCTTCTCACCGGCTCCTGTCCTGGGGACATATGTCGGCACAATTTCCTGAATCAGCGGCCGCACATCCTCGCACTCGTTCTCGACCGCATGTTTTAAGTTGTTCAGCTGCACATAGAACTGCATTTCGTCAAACTCTATCGGTCTGCCGATATGAATCAGCTTGTTCTCCGTGTCAATGAGTCCCTCCTCGCTCATCAGAAGTTCCTCGTATAGCTTTTCGCCCGGCCGCAGCCCGGTAAACTCAATCCGGATATCCTCGTCAACCTTATAGCCCGACAGCTTTATCAGGTTCTTTGCCAGGTCGAGTATCTTCACCGGCTCCCCCATGTCCAGGACAAAAATCTCCCCGCCCCTGGCATACACACCTGCCTGGAGCACAAGGGAAACCGCCTCCGGAATGGTCATGAAATAGCGGATAATGTCGGGGTGCGTGACTGTCACGGGACCGCCTGCAGCAATCTGGTTCTTAAAAAGCGGGATGACGCTTCCGTTGCTTCCGAGTACGTTTCCAAAGCGGACGGCAACAAACTCCGTGTCGTAGTGGCGATTGTAGGTCTGTATAATCATCTCACAGATCCGCTTGCTCGCCCCCATGATATTGGTAGGATTTACCGCCTTGTCGGTGGAAATGAGCACAAACTTCTTCACACCGTTCTGGACTGCTGCCTGTGCCGTCTTCCAGGTTCCAAACACGTTGTTCTTAATCGCCTCGTTCGGACTGACCTCCATCAGCGGTACATGCTTGTGCGCCGCCGCGTGGTAGATAATGTCAGGATGGTATTCCTTCATAATGCTGTTGATACGGTTCGTGTTGCGCACCGAGGCAATCAGGACGACCAGATCCAGCTGCGGGTATTTCTGCTTCAGCTCCTGCTGTATGTCGTAGGCATTGTTCTCATAGATGTCGACAATCACAATCCGTTTCGGCTGGTGGCCTGCTATCTGACGGCAGAGCTCGCTTCCGATGGAGCCGCCTCCCCCCGTCACCATGATGACCTTGCCCTTTACGTAATTTAAGATGGACTCCATGTCGACCTTAATCGGGTCGCGCCCGAGCAAATCCTCCACATCGACGTCGCGCAGCTTGCTGACGTTCACTTCCCCGTTTACCAGCTGGTAAATGCCCGGCAGCGTGCGCAGCTTGCAGCTCGTCTCCTTGCAAATCTCGACAAGCGCCTTCATCGTCGCGCGGTTCGCCGAGGGAATCGCGATAAAAATCTCATCAATGCCGTAGAGCGCCGCATACTCCACAATCTTGTCACGGCCGCCGACAATCTTGATGCCCTGTATAAACCTTCCCCACTTGCCCTCGTCGTCATCAATGATGCACTTGATGACCATCGTGCTGTAGCTGCTGTTTGTAATCTCCTTGATAACCGTGTTTCCGGCATCCCCGGCACCGATAATCATGACCCGCGTGCCGTTTTTGCGGTTCTGTGCCTTGTGGCGCATCCCGCGCATAATACGGTAGGAAAACCGCACAAGCGTCGTGATTCCCGTGAGCACCAGCGCATAGGTAAAATAGTAGCTGCGCGGAATCGGATAATCCATCACCTTCATCCCGACAAAGTCCACAATCGCACTCAGTACACAGGCGGCAAGAATATTCTGCACCTCCGCCGTGCCTGCAAACGCCCACAGACTATGATACAGCCGGAACAGATAAAAAATAACAAGTGTCATTACCACATTGACCGCCATAAAGTTCCACGCGGAAGTCAGGTACACGTCCGGTATATCCTTATAATTCAGCTCAAAACGAATCCACAGGGGCGCGATGCTTGCGATGCATACCGTCATAATGTCCAGTATGACAAGCGCAGCCCGCCTCTGCAAAAGCTGTACATTCACACGCCTAAAAAAATTCATAATAACTATCCTCGCCTCCCGGGCTCATATTTTCCGATGCGTCCTTGTGAATCAGAACCACCAGCATCATCAAAAAACTGAAGCCTGCCGGAATACATGGATGGAACGCCCACTCCGTGAGACTCACAAAGCCAAATACAATCACCTGCGCAAACGGCACGAGAAAAATATTGTATTTTTTTCCATACTCCATAAACAGTCTGACTGCCCTCCACAAAGTCGTTGCACACAGCACAAGAAATATCACTCCTGCTATCATACCAAAATTGTAAGCCACCTGCAAATAGGAATTGTGTGCATGCGCATATTCCTCCCCGTTTTCATTCTCAGGCCCCATCTTCGGATGCCCATGTATTCCCAGCGCCTCGAGATACGCCCGGAAGATGTCAAACCGTCCGTTTGAAATGTCCTTTTTTTCTTCCGCGTGTTCTCCGCCTGCACCGCTGTCCCCGCCGCCTGCCGCGCGCATGTCCAGACCTGCAAGGTCATCCCCTGTGTAGGCGAACACCCCTGTCTCCTGAAGCGTCAGGTCAGTCTGTGCCTGCGCATTATCCGTCTGGAACCTGCCAAACAATGTGGCAAAAAAACGCCTCACGGTCATATATTTGTCCGAGTCTATCGGGTCACCCTCATAAATCATAAAGGACTTGTCCTGAAACTCAATCTCATAGCGCACCGGGTCGTTTATGACAGCCGGAACCATCCGCACTGCCGTAAATACCATCGGAAAGCTGCCAAGACACACCACAGCCAGCACACCCAGCTCCAGCACAATCCGCCTTGCCTTCTTTCGGTATGTAACCGCGGTCAGCGCCACTACCGAAAGCACTGTCACGATGGTCGTAAGAAATGCCGTCCTCGACATTGTGAGCAGTATAAAGCCTGTCACGCACGCCGTCATAAAATATTCCTTGTAGCAGATTTTTACCATGTTCGTGCGCGTTTTGAGTTTGCCGTACAGCTTTGCGACTGCCGCCCCAAACACCACCGCGAGGTACATCCCCGTGCACGCCACGGTATGGAACATGCCGCCATACCGGTAAAGCATCCAGTAATGGTGCGGTCTGTGGTGCAGGCAGAAGACCATCACCAGCACAAAGCTGAGCAGGATGCCGTTGCAGAAATTGCGGAGAAACCTCGCCTTTGCCGGCGGCGTCCCTTTCGAGAAAAAATATGCGGCAAACGGCAGGGTCGCGGTGATTACCCACACCTTCTCAAAGCGGTACATAAACATCAGCAGCGCAAACAGAACCCACAGCGCCAGATGCGTCATATACGGTATGTCCTCATGGAATCTCTGGATGAAATCCCAGAACCTGATTTTTTCGGCGCGTACAACACTGCGTATGATGCATATCACCAGAAGCCCCCACGCAATGACGACACCACAGGTCAGACGTGCGAGAACCAGCTCCTTCTCATCTGCCCGGAAGCCGTTACAGTAAAGCACACTCCCCACGACTGACAGCCCGAACCATGCCGCACTGACCCAGTTCAGGAACAGTCTCTGGTTATAGTTCATCAAAAATGCGGCTGCCAGAAAAATCAGCATCCACCTTGTGTTCGTATAATGATAATAATTCCTGTCGGCATTGACATACTGGCACAGGGCATAAAACAGCAGCCCGAAGCTTACCGTCTGGATATAGTTTCTCCAGACAAGGCATATTTTACTACCGGCAGACGCTTTTGTGCGCTTTTTCGGACGAATCACACGGGTCATGCGCCAGAGGGCGCCAAGCAGCCATGCCTCCGCGGCGACAATTCCCGCGGAAAAAAAGAGCCTGTCCCACAGTTCCCCGCCAAACCTGTTCAGTACCACCGCATAGACAAACAATGCCATGGAAGCCAGTACACTCAGCACCGCGGCGCCCATCCTGGCATACTTCCCGATTCGCTCCGAATCCCGTGACCAGCATTCATCATAGACATGAACCAGTATCAGCAGCAGCAGATATGTGCCTGCCGCCGCAATTACAATCAGGATGTCATACCCGATAATCCCCAGTGCGGAGAGCGGGCTTGTATACTCAAAATCCGCAATCAGGCACACCTCGTCATTCAGGATGCCGTCAATAAACAGCGTGCTGTTCTCTTCCTGTGCCAGCGCTGTCCTGCCAGCGACAGGAAGGACATATACCGCCTCGCTCCCCTCCCCGACAAGTATCTCATAATAATAGGGCTTTCCCTGCTCGACATCCATATCCGGCACTGCTGTCAGGCATCCGTCCTTTTCTATTTTCTTACTGTCCACCGCAGTCTCGTAAATGCAGGAAAAGGTATCGTCATACAGGCGGAACAGCACATCCTCCGCGGCATGTGTGTCTTTTGGCACAGTGCTGCGCATATAAAGCGTAATCCGGCTGAGGTGGCGGCCTGTAAAATAAACGGTCTGAAGCTTCTTGTCACTGCTTGTAAAAATATCGCCCATAAGCGCCGCCTCTGCCGGCGCATCAACCGCCTTCTGCCCTGACACCGCATGGTTCTGCACAGTCCCCATCGGGAAAATCCGCACCATGAGGATAAAGGCGGCTGTCACCACGGCAATCTGTATCACGGCATTTCTCAAGGCGTGTGTCCTGGCATATGCGCTGTTGGAAAAAGGGTTAATTTGTCTGATAATATCCAATCTCCTGACCTGACCTTTCCATAATTTCTATAGAGTATAATATCACAATGTAAACCCCATTACAACCAATGCGAATCCCCATCCGTCTCCTCGCGTATCACGTACTGCGGGGAATTGTTGATGCTGATGTAGATTCTACCTATATATTCCCCAATCAGTCCCAGCATAATCATCAGCATGCCGCCGATAAAGACGACAGCCGCCATCAGCGAGCTGAATCCCAGCGGCACGCCGGGATTGACCAGTTTTTTCACAATGGTATAAATTCCGTAGAGAAACCCTGCGCCCGCAAAGGTAACACCTGTTACGGTGGCAATGCGCAGCGGCAGTATGGAGAATGCCGTGAAACCGTTAAACCACAGTCCCAGCAGTTTTTTCATGGTATATCCCGATGTACCTATCTCCCTGCTCCTGTGGCTGACAGGAACATTCGTTATATTTCTGGTCGCGCGCAGCACAAGACCAATAATATACGGATAGCTGTTTTCATATTCCAGCATACTGTCCACGACAAACCGTTTCGCGGCAAAGTAGCTTGTCAGGTGAAGCTCCCGCGGCTTCCCGAGCATCACCCTTGTCATGATGTCATTCATCCACGTCCCGAAATTCCGGAACGCGTTATGCCTTTTGTTCTCATAGCTTGCATAGACCACGTCGCTCCCGCCCTCTATGCCCGCAATCAGTTTTCCCGCCTCGTCCGCCGGCGTCTGCCCGTCGTCGTCAAGGCAGACGACAATATCGCCGTCCGACTTGCGCAGCCCTGCCATCAGCGCCGCATGCTGCCCGAAATTTCTGGAGAGGCTGATGCCCCTGACATTGCTGTTGTTTTTACAGATTTTTTTAATCACTTCATAGGTATTGTCGGGGGAGCAGTCGTTTACGAGAAATATGTCATACTCATATGCCGCAAGCACCTCCGACGTCCGCATCGTTTCCGTGATTTCCGCCACCACTGCCTCTATGGTATGCTCGCTCCGGTAACAGGGTATGACAAAGCTTATTTTACCCATTATCGCACGTCTCCTTCCAAAGCCCCATATAATATCAAATCCTCAAATTTTCCGTCGATAAAAAGCTCGTCCCGCAGATATGCCTCCTGACGGTATCCAAGCTTTTCATTCATGCGCACACAGGGCTTATTGTAGGCAAGCACCCGCGATGTCAGCTTGTGCAGTCCCAGCTGTCCGAACGCGTAATCCAGAATCAGGTTTCCGGTCTCCGTCCCGATGCCCCTGCTGCGCGCCCCCTCCGAGCTTAAAAACAGACCCCACTCCGCCCTCCTGTGCACCTCGTCAAAATTCTGGATATACACCGAGCCAAGCGGCGTGTCATCGGCTGCCGCACAGATGACAAACTGGTGGACGGCGCCCCTGAACACTTTATTTTCCAGCCAGTCCATATGTTCCTCCCTGCTTATCTTTTCCCTGTATATAAAATTCCTCACGACATCGGGCGCATTGCGCCATGCAAGCACGCGTTCCGTATCCTCTGCCGTGATGGGACGCAAATATATTTTTTCTCCCCGTATGCGAAAGCTGCTGTCCACTGGTTTCATATCCCCGCTCCTTTTCGTTTTAATTCATACACATCAAACGCAGCCGCAGATGACGGTGTGCGTATCTGGTCCACACGTTTCACCTCTACTGTTATCCTTCGTTTATCATAGTACTGTACCAGCCACCCGAGGTCCTTGTCCAGACCCGCGATAAAATATGTTTTTGTGCGGCTATCCTGCCTTGCGCCGCAGAGGGCGCCCTGGATGTCCTTAAGTCCCTTTCTCGCCAGCTTCTGCCTTGTCAGCGGACTTTTTACTGCCCACCCTCCACAGACGTCGAAATTCTTGTATGTGTTATCCACAAAAAGGCTTTTCCCCGAAAATATTTTTTCCGAGTAAGGCGCTCCGTGGTAGGAGGTTGACGAGTACACATCGATGATATAATAATTATTTCCATTTTTCCGGCAATAATCCATCATGGCGTTCCACCGCTCGTCGGCTTCGGCACGGCTTTGGTATTCCGACGCGACATCCTGCCGGTTTCCGTCAAACGCTATCAGCGCAGTCACGACGCACAGGATATAAAACAGAACGCGCGCCGCCCGAAACGCAGTCCGATCCTTGTGCCTTGGCACCATGTCGCAGATGCCAAACCCGGCGATAAGGACAAGCTCCATCAAAAGAAGCGGAATGGTTATCCTGTCAGGCAGTCTGTCCACCATATATAAATATAACCAGATTACGCACCGCACAATCAATATCCCTGTTATTTTCAGCCCGGCAGCAAGGCGCATTTTCCCCTCAGCCGGGAGGAAGCATACGCAGAAATAAATCACATATGCCGCGATGACCGCGATGCTGATGACAGACCGCGATGAAAAGTCATCCGGAAGATGTGCCGTCCTCCCTGAGACAAGCAGCGCGATCACCTGTAAATCCCGGAATAACTGGTTCTTGTACAGCCACACCGCTTCCCCGACACTGTTCTTGCTGACAAAGCCAAAGGTATCCTCCAGCCCAGTCCCCACATCCACATGCTGCCGTGCCATCTCCTCCTGATACGCGACAATCGCCTCAAGCCTCCATGTGTCAATGGAATCGTCAAGCGCAAAGTTGTAATTTTCCAGAAGCGTGTAGGACTCCTGCGACAGCCCTATTGACTCGTAAAATTCCCGGTTGTCCTCGTATGGCGGAAGACCATAAAAGTCATACAGCTTTGTCCTTGCGTCAAAAAAGCCCCGGAAGCTGCTCCACTCCGTTCCCCTGTAGGCAAGCATGTCGAGCGAGTAGACCGCCGCCATGCACAGGAGCGCAGTGACAATCAGCATCATGTATTTCTTGAAATTCGCGCTGGTAAATATTTTTTCCTCGCCAGACCATTTTGCCAGCCCTGCAAGCAGCAGAAACGGCAGCAGCATGACACAGACCTCGTTGCGAATCAGAAAGGCAAGCACGACCAGAAGCAGCGGTATCAGGTTTCTTTTGAAAAACACGGACGGCTTGTCCGTTTTCGGCGCCGTGACAAACAGAAATACAGCTCCCGTCATACAGATTCCGGCTGTCACGCTGTACTGGATAATCACAAGCTCCCGCAGGAATAGTCCCAGCATCAGGGCAGCCTCTGCTGTAAGCGCCATCAGCCTAGTGCGGAAGCTGTGCATGATGCCAAGAAGCCTGACCGCGACAAGAAAAAACACGCCAAACTGGCACAGACACAAAAACAAGCCATACCACGGAATTGTCGGAATGGCCTTGTAAAAGAGCGCAATACACCACCCCAAAGGATACAGCATCTGGATGCAGAAGCCGCTCGGGCTCCCTGTATATGCCCCTGACAAAATATCCTTTATCATGGTATCGTCATTCAAGTCGTAATAAAATTCAAATTGAACAGATAAAAACAGCACAAGCAGCAGTGTAAAAAATATTGCACCACACACCCTTACTGCCTTTCTTCCTGTGCGGTCATCCATCATACGTGATAGAACTCCTTCACCTTACCTACAATATAATCAACCTCCGCCGGTGTCAGTGTATAAAACATCGGCAGACGCACCAGCCTGTCACTTTCCCTTGTCGTGTACACATCCTCGCCCGCAAACCTGCCAAACCTGGTTCCGGCAGGCGCCGTGTGCAGCGGAACGTAATGGAACACTGCCCAGATGCCGTTTTCCTTCAAAAAATCAATCAGCCGCGTGCGCTCCTCAAGGTCTTTTGCCTTGATATAGTACATATGCCCGTTATGCACGCATCCTTCCGGCACATGGGGAAGCTCCAGAATCCCTTTTTCCCGGAGTGGCTGCAGCAGCGCATCATACTGCTGCCACAGGGCAACACGCTTGTCCGTTATCACATCCGCCAGCTCAAGCTGCGCCCACAGGTACGCCGCGTTCATGTCGCTTGGAAGATAAGACGAGCCGTAGTTCATCCACCGGTACTTGTCAATCTGCCCACGGTAATACTGGGAACGGTTCGTCCCCTTCTCCCGGATAATCTCGGCATCCTCAATGTACTTCTCGTCCTGAATCAGCAGCGCGCCGCCCTCACCCATGCTGAGGTTCTTGGTCTCATGGAACGAATAACACCCGAAATCCCCTATCGCGCCGAGCGGTCTTCCCTTGTAAGCGGCATTGATTCCCTGTGCCGCGTCCTCCACAACGAAAAGGCTGTGCTTTTTTGCAATCTCCATGATTTTGTCCATCTCACACGCGACCCCCGCATAGTGAACCGGCACAATCGCGCGCGTCCTGTCCGTCACCGCCTGCTCAATCAGGTTTTCGTCAATGTTCATGGTGTCCGGCCGGATATCGACAAAGACCGCCCTGGCACCGCGCAGCACAAAGGCATCCGCCGTCGACACAAATGTATATGACGGCATAATGACCTCATCGCCCTCCTTGATGTCAATCAGCAGCGCCGCAAGCTCCGTCGCCTGTGTGCAGGAAGGGGTCAGAAGACATTTTGCCACGCCGGTTTTTTCCTCAATCCACTCACTGCATTTTTTTGTGAACGGCCCGTCTCCGCATATTTTCTGATTTTCCACTGCCTGTCTGATATATTCTATCTCCCTGCCCGTATACGGCGGTACGTTAAAGTTAATCATTCCACGCCTCCTCCATCATTCATTATACCGGGCAGTCCGTTCTCCTGACTGCCAGTAATCGAGTAGAGAAGATTCATCTTCCCCTACTCGCCGCGCCGGGCGTCCGTCAGCTTGCTGACATATTTCATCTGGACGCCCGTGTGCATCAATTATAGTAAACGACACGCACTTTTGTCGTTTACTATATATTACACACTCACCATGCGTTTTGCAAGGTTTTGCTGGCAATTATTTCCTGTCCGTATTGGGTATATAAAGAATATACCCATCATTTTTGAAACACTCTGTATAGCGGTTCGCCTCCATAAATTCCCTGACGGCCATAAGCTTCTGGTATGCAAACCCATCTGCCTCGGTCAGATGCTCCGTTCCGGGACGTCCAAGGATGACAACCGGAAGCGCTTCCTCCCTGTCCGCAGCCCCATCCTGCCCTGTCAGGCGGTCAAGCTCCTCCTGAAACATATCCATCCCATACGAATCCAGATCTGCCCATGTCGAGGAGATTGCAGGCTCCATGTCAAACAGATATGCCAGCGCAGGGATGTTTCCATATAATATCACCTGTTTTTCATGCAGGGCATTCTGGTACAGGTATGCGTCCAGCCCCGTCAGCGCCGCTTTTTTGTCTGCCGTTGTCACAAGCCCTGTCCCAGCGCTGCCGCACTGAAGCTGCAGGCGCTCCCTGCCGCCTTGCGCACCCGCATCGTGAAACACAAAGCCGATTCCGTACAGGGCAGACTGCACTGACACACACGCAAGCACAAAGCCAAACACCATGCGAAATGCAAACCCGTTCACCGACTTTTTGCTCTGCCGGAACATCTCCGCGATAATCAGGACAGAGACCGGCATTACCAGAAACAGGTTGTTGATAATCGGGTACAGCCCATTGTTGCTCCCAAGCGGCGTCACGAAAATAATGACAAGCAGGAACACTGCCCAGAGCCTGTAATCCTTTCTGACCCGTCTGCCTGCCAGGCACCACACACATACGGCAATGACTGCCAGCAGATAGACCGTGACCCATTTATACATACTGAAATTGTCCGTGTAGTCAAAGCCAAACATCCCCCTTCCATAACAGAAGCGGAGCAGTACCAGCAGTCCCAGCGCATAGCATCCTTTTAATACAGTCGTCACCTTCTTCTTCCACGCGTGCTGCACCAGGCGCCCCACCATGCGGAAGCACAGAATGCCCGCCGCCATGTACGCCACGAACAACAGCAGCCACACGCTGTAATTCAGGTAGTCTCCGAACATCGCCATGACCATTGATGTCGGCTTATAATCCGCAGCATGGTCTGTCATACCAAACAAGGATGCAACCATCCGCGGGTAAGCGGACATTCCATAGCGTGCGCTGATTGCCAGAAGCGGAACAATAACTCCTGCTATATATCCGCCAATGCAGAGCAATGTGCGCCTCAGCAGTTCCTTTATCCATGTTATTTTATTTCCGGACTTGTCCGCGTAGGACTGCCGCTTCCAGAAGCAGTCGCACCATACCGGCAGGATGAATGCCATATATGTAACATTCGGCATCCGCACCCCGACGCAGAGTCCAAGGATAACACCTGATATAACATAGTATGTTTTTTTATTTTTTGTAATTGCCTCAAACAGCAGGACTGCGGCGGCTGTCATCAGCAGATAGCCAAGATAATGATATAAAATAACAGTCGGCGCCCAGCAGAGGGACAGCGCAGTCATCTCCGCGGCAAGCAGTAAAAAGAACATGCCCTGGCGGTTCTGCCCATACCGTTTCCACAGGTACAGATAGACGCCTGCCGCCGCCGCCCCGGTCAGCAGCCCGCAGTAAACATTCATGCCCACCCAGCTGTCCCCGAACGGAAGCCCTGAAAGCGCCATACCCGTTATGTTTGCCAGGTACGTTGCCAGCCGCCACATCTCATATACGGTATCCAGGAAACGGTAATTGCCGAGCGCATATCCCGCGTCCATCAAGTCAAGCCCGACTGCCGCGTGGCGCAGCGGATACAGCAGAAGCGCCAAAGCCGGAAGCGCCGTGAACGCGCTTTTCTGCCGAACCAGCTCGATCAGCGTGCAAACCAGGTAGACAGCCGCCACAACGACCGCCATATGTCCCAGCAGCCCCAGGACGGAGCTGTCCGCCTGCGCTTCACAGTGGAACCACTTTGTCCATTCCTGCCGGATGTTGATGTGCTCGTGAATCAGATAGACGCCAAACGTCGCGCCGGAAAACCATTCAACCGGTTTCCGGAACCGCTCCAGAATCCGCGCCGCCCTGTGCTGTGCCTGTCCCGGGGCAAACGCAAGGAACAGACCCACTGCCCCCGTGTAGCAGAACAGGAAATTGTAAGTGTACCCATAATTGATCATATCCTCTAGTCTGCCCGTCTTCAGGTACACCATGCGGATCACAAAAAAAGAGACAAAAATCACAGCCACACTTCCAAAATACAGCGCCGCCGCCCTCCACCTTGCCCGCAGCAGCCGTATGCCATAACGTCTCAGGTACGCCCCTGTCAGGTACAAAACCAGAAACCAGACACAGTCATAACCGAATTTGTCCCACGGAAGCCGCATCGGGAGCACCGTCTTGGAAACACTGAACAGAATCAGGAATCCCGTCAGGAGATACCGTACCTGTTTCTCCCCAAGATAGGAGAAGCCCGCATTGAGAAAGGGCATCATCAGGCAGAGAATCACGTACGACGACGCAAACCAGTAATGCTCCGTAACAATCGGAAAACAATATGTGAGCCCCTGATAAATATCGAACTCCTGCGCACCGATGATCACCGCGCCAAACCCGATCACGGCAGAATAAAAAAACACCTGCTTCCATATTTTCAGCGGTCTTTGCAGCACAATCCAGAAGGCATGCCCATTTCCCCCTTTCATCTCTGCCGGCGTGTCCACACCAAAATAACCGCTAATCAGCACATAGACATTTACAGCCACCAGACAAAACGCCTCGGCCAGCCACGCCGTGTACCCTGCCGCCGTCATATCCTGTCTTGCCGGATTCCCCAGCAGCCCGCCCTTGCCCAGATAGTGCAGGCTCACGATCATCAGCATCGCGATGATGCGCAGCAGCTCATAATTTAATTGCCGTTCTTTTTTTACCGCCATAGCTTCCCCCACTTCTGTCTCAGTTATCCCGCATTCCCAGCGCTTCCAGACGCCGTGCGATGCGCATCGCCCCTTTTCCGTCAATCAGTTCTTTTTCCTGCCGGTGCAGGCGCTCCCTGTACGCCTTATCCAGGATGCACCTTGTCAGCGCCTGCACCACGCGTCCTGTCACCGCCGTTCCATCCTCCGCAAAGCACCCCGCATTGGCAATGTCCGTGAGCGCTTCCAGCGCCTCGGCACCCTGACGCTGGTTTTCCGCGAAATAAAATACCACCATCGGCACGCCCAATGCGCTAACCTCATAGATGGTGCTGCCCGTTGCTGAAATTACCACATCGCTGCCAGACAGCAGGCCGCGCATGTCCTTGACATTTTCATGTACTGTTATGCCCGCACAGGACTCGTATCTATGCTTCAGCGCATCCGCAAACTGGTTGAACGGCCCGCTGACCAGATGCAGGCGCAGCTTCCGTTCAGCGAGCAGCGCGCCTGTCAGGCTGTCCCTTATCAGGGCATCGGCAAACGAAGCTGCAGCAAAACAGGGGTCGCTTCCGCCGGTCGTCACCGTGACATCCGTCACACTGTCTGCGACCTGATAGGAAGACGGTTCCTGAAACGCCTTTCTAAGCGGCATGTACTCCACCCCCAGCAGCACACTGTCCGGATATGTCTGCGCCGCCACGGCGTCTGTCGGCAGAGGCGTATAACTGTGTACCAGCCCTGGCGCGTAAATATTGTAATTAATCAGCAGGTCAACCGGATAGGGCTGTCCCATGTCCTCAAAGCATGCCACCCGCACGAGCTTTTTCAGCGCAAGGAAATAGTCCCTGCTCACCTGGTAGCTGTCCACAAGCAGCACGTCCGCATCCCTGTCAAACAAGTCCGCAAGCAGCGCAGACTCGCCCGTCATATCCCTGTAATCCGTGTGCAGCACGATGACGCGGAAGCCCCGCTCCTCGATCATGCCCTTACAGCCCTCGTCCGCCGTAATAAAAACAGTGGAAAAATCCACCGCAGCCTCCGCAACTGACAGGCAGCGCATGACATGTCCCATCCCGATATCCGTATTCCCATCAGCACGAATGTATAGCACCTTAATCCCCCCTCACCTTCCCCTGTGTGAGACATAGAACTTCTCCGCGAAACAGCCATTGCTGTGAGTGGAAATTGCTGAAAGCAATTAGAAGTTCTTCTCACACTATTTTACGAATCAGCATAAACGCCTCCGCCCGCTCCATTCCGGCGGCCATGCCGCGCGTTCTGGAAAGCACGTCCATGCCAGTCAGGCTCCTTGGGTGCGGAAACGTACTAAGCTCGGACACATAACAGCTCATCGCCTGCTCTTTCTTTTGGTAATAGTCCGTAATGTCGACAAACACATTGGGACAAAAAGCCGGCTGGGCGCTGTAATCAAAATTCCACTCCGACGAGGACAGTGTCTCAAAGGCAAGAATCTCCTCCACACAGCAGTCCGCCATCGGTCTTGTCGCCGTGAGCACCGCGCGCGCCGTGCACTGGTGGTCGACGTTCAGGTCACCGCTGTAATGCGTGTAAATAATCTGGGGATTAAGCTTATGAATCATCTGCTCCACCGTCTTGACAATGTCCAGCAAATCGATGCTGTCAAAGCGGTTGTCCGGAAAATAGGCAAAAAACACATCCCGATACCCGATTTTCCTCGCACTTTCAAGCGTATTCTTATGAAGCGCCTCAATGATATCCAGGCTGGTATCCTCCCTGTGCTCTCCCCGCGAAGTCTGCCCCTCACCCAGAATCACCGCATATACCTGGTCACCCTCTGCCGCATGTCTTGCAACGGTTCCGCCAACGCCAAGTATCTCGTCGTCCGGATGCGCTGCCACAACCAATACCGTTCTCAATTCCACCACCGTTCCTTTCTTATTCTATTTTCCGAAATACCACCCTTGCCGAAAGCTCCTGTCCGTCACCGGAGGGCACGGCATCTGCAAATTCCATTCTGTAATCGCCAAACCGGATAAATGCCCGCGGGTATCCCTCCGCGTCAAGCATCCGGATGTAGTCATATATCGTACCCAGTTCCATATCAGGTGTTATTGCGCTGTCTTCCGGCTTTCTGCGCTTGAATAACACCGGTTCGCCTTCCTGGGGCACGGGTGTTATTTTCCTTTCCAGAAACTTCGGAATCATTTCGCCAAAAATAACATCCGCACACCGCACAAAAATCTCGCTGGCGCTGCCATCGAGGGATAACGCATGTTTCATATATATGGGACCGCCATCCAGCGTCTCGGTCACACGAATCGCCGAAATCTTTGTCTCCCTGTGTCCACGCACAATCAGATTCTGGAGCGGACTGCCGCCCCTTCCATAGGGCAAGTCTGTCATATGAAAGACGACGCATTCCCAATCATCCGTTATTTCCTTCGGAATGATATACGACCAATGCGGCAGGAAGATATAATCCGGTTGAAAATCACGCACGTTATCCACGCTGAATTCCTCCCTGTCCGTATAAATCACAATCTCATGCGTTCCTGCACACTCTTTTTGCAATGCCTGGGCGCGCTCGATATTCCATGACTTTATTGTCGCGATGATAATCCTCATCCCACCACTCCCTTTCCTATGTTTTCGATACCTCAAGCTCAAACTGGATATAGTCCGGCTTCTCTGTCCTGGTAAATCCGCACCGTTCAAATGCCCTGGCAGAAGCCGTATTTTCATATTTTACCTGTCCTATCAGTTTTGAAACACCCGGTATTTTATCAAATATCACTTGTTCTTGAATCAAATCAAGCAATCTGCTTCCATAACCATTCCCGCGTTTTGCGGCACAAATACTGTAATCAATCACGGCATCCCCATTTTCAGTGTCCAGACGAATCTGTCCTACCGGACATTCCCCCTCGCACAGGATATACTGATATACCGATTCGTCCGCCAACATTTTCGCAAACCATTTCACATGATTTTCATAAGGAATCTTTTCCGTGTGAAATGCGTTTTTCCTGACCAGGTCGTCATTTGCCCACGCAAAGAGTATATCCATATCTGTCTGGCACACGCTTCGCAGATGCAGCGCATTTCCACGATCCGTCTCTTTCCAGCCCGTCCTTTCCATCCTGCCCCTCCGTACCAGTCACTCAATGTCTTCAAATGACAGCGGTGTGCCCCGGACAATATCACGCTTTGCCGTTTTCCCGAGCACTTCCTTATAATGCTTTGGTTTCAAGCCGTATGCCGGACGGATGCTCCTGATATTATCCGGCGTTAATTGCTCCCCGGCGGCAATGTCCTTTACGACAAAAAGGGAACGCCGGAAGCAGGCATTGGACTCCTCCTGCCGCGATACCCCGTAGCTTACTTTTCCCATCGCTTTTTCCACTTCGCGCACCTGCTGCACCATATCGTGGAACTCGTCCGGTTCCATCGAAAATGACGCATCCGGATTTTCAATCGCACGGCTGATGCAGAAATGCTTTTCAATGATATCTGCCCCCATCGCAACCGCCGTCGTGGCGCTGAATGCCCCCATCGAGTGGTCGGACAGCCCTACCGGGATGTCAAAACGCGCTTTCATGTCGCAGATGGTGCGCAGGTTCATCTCCTCGCTCTTTGCCGGGTAGGCGCTCGAGCACTTCATCAGCGCAAGCTGCCTGTTTCCAGTGCCGTATATCGCAGCAACAGCCTCCTCAATTTCCTCCAGGGTTCCCATTCCGGTCGACATGATAATCGGCTTGTCCTTCGACGCAATATACTCGAGAAGCGGTATGTCCACCAGCTCAAAGGAAGCCACCTTATAAAAATGCACGCCCAGTTTTTCCAGAAAGTCCACGGATGTCCTGTCAAACGGTGTCGAGAGGAAGTCTATCCCCACTTTTGCCGCCTCGTCGCGAAGCTTATCCTGCCACTCCCACGGCGTATATGCCTTCTGGTACAGCCCATAAAGGTTTTCACCCTCCCATGTGCCCTTTTCAATTTGGAAATATGGGTTATGGCAGTCAATCGTCATCGTGTCTGCCGTGTAGGTCTGTATTTTCACGCAGTCCGCCCCTGCATCCTTTGCCACATGAATCAGCTCCCGGGCGCGCTCCATGCTTCCGGCGTGATTCGCCGACATCTCTGCAATGATATATGCCGGCGCACCGTCCCCTACCACTCTGCCGTTTATATTCATAATAATCCTCCATTCGTCCTTACATTTTCTCCCCGCAGCAGCTTATATTTCATCTCCGCAATCTTCCAGTCCTCCGGCGTATCAATGTCCTGCACATTCATCTCGTCCTGTATAAACGGTACGACATGCTCCATCCAGATTGCTTTCTGCCTGCGGAAGCTTTCCACCCTGAGGCAGTAGAACTGTCCGCAGTCATGGTAAAGCGGTTCCAGATCCTGTGAGCGTTTCGCCATGTTCTCAGGCCACTTCGGCGTGAGCCTGCCATCCCTGATGACAACGCAGCGCTGGGGAGGGAAGGAAAACTTCACAACAGGAATCACGCTGTCTGCCTGCTCCTGCTCAAGGAGCATCATTGCCGTCTTGATGGCATTTGCCGTCACAAAAGGCGCTGTAGGATAAATGCAGCACGCCGTGCCAAAGCGCATTCCGATGCGTTCATACGAATCGAGCACTTCCGCAATCACATCCGCTGTCGTCGCAAAGTCATTCGATGTCGCCGAACTCCGGAAAAAAGGTACCCTTGCACCGGCTTTTTTTGCCACCTGCGCGATTTCCTCATCGTCCGTCGAGACCATGACTTCATGGAACATGTCGGCATGCAGCGCCGCCTCGATGCTGTATTCCAAAATCGGTCTCCCCGCAAAAGGTTTTATGTTCTTGCGCGGGATTCGTTTGCTCCCGCCCCTTGCCGTGATTATTGCCACACTTTTCATATGAACTCCCATTCCTTCCAATCGTGCGAAAAGTCTGGTTAGGGACTAACCAGACTAAAAAACCGTTTCTATTTTTTATAGTAGGCCACAATCTTCACCACCGCCTGAATCACATCCTCGACATCCTGGTCCGTCATCGAATAATAGAGCGGCAGGCTCATCATTTCCTCGTAAAGCTTCTCCGCATTGGGGCAAAGTCCCTTTTTGTAGCCAAGCTTCTCATAATACGGATGCCAGTATACAGGAATGTAGTGCACATTGCAGCAGATATTCTCGGCTGCCATCGCTTCAAAAAAGCCTTTGCGGTCAATGCGCAGCATCTCCGGCCTTATCCGCAGTATGTAGAGATGGCGCGTCGTGTCCGACTCCGCAATTTCCTGCTGGACAAAAAGCTCTGGTATTTCCGAGAAAGCCTCATTATATTTGTTGACAATCTCCCTGCGCCTTGCCGCAAACATCTCCAGCTTGTCCAGCTGGCTTAAAATCAGGGCGCACTGGATATCCGTGATTCGGTAGTTGTACCCTAAGTCAACCTGTTCGTGATACCACGGTCCATGGCTTTCATGTTCAAAAAATGCCGCATCCTTTACAATCCCATGGGAGCGGTAAAGCATCAGCCTCTCATACAGCTCGTCAGAGTTTGTGAGGACTGCGCCGCCCTCCCCGCCGGTGACGGTCTTTACCGGGTGAAAGCTGAATTCCGTCATGTCCGCGATACTGCCGACTGGTCTTCCCTTATATTTGGTGCCAATTGAATGCGCCCCGTCCTCTATCAGCAAAATGCCCTTTTCCTGGCAGAGTGCAAGCAGCTCGTCAAGCGCGGCAGCCTGTCCCGTGTAATCCACGGCTACCACTGCCTTTGTCCGGTCCGTTATCAGCGCGCGGACGCTCTCCGGGTCAATATTGTAGGTGTCCGGCCTGATATCCGCGAAAACCGGCTTCCCCCCGCAGTAAAGCACACAGTTTGCAGACGCGGCAAACGTAATCGGCGAGGTAATCACCTCATCCCCCGCACCGATGCCTGCCGCCATCATCGCAATGTGCAGCGCGGCTGTCCCATTGCTGCACATCACCGCATGCCTTGCCCCTGTCAGGGCACAGAGCCGCCGTTCAAGCTCCAGTACCTTCGGCCCGCATGTCAGCGCCTCACTCACAAGCACTTCCGAGACAGCCTTCACGTCCGCATCGTCAATATACTGGTGTCCGTAATAAAGTTTCGTTTCCCTGACCGGAGTCCCTCCGGCAATTGCTGGTTTATCCATCCTTGCACTCATTCCCTTTCTATCTTACTCATGCAAATCTGTCTTTAAAAGCGCGCGAATCTGCTCCACGGAGAGCCACTGCGCGTTGTTTCCCGAAGAATAGTAAAAACCTTCCGCGACCTTTTTCCCGCTCGGGTTCGGGCGCTTCGACTCCTGCCAGAACATCTGCGGGTAAATGATGAAGTTCTTTTCATACTCATATGTGGTCATGGAGTCCTCCTCCGTTATCATCACCTCATGCAGCTTCTCCCCCGGACGGATGCCTGTCTCTATCGTCTTCATGCCCGGCGCCATCGCCTCCGCAAGGTCTGTTATCTTAAACGAAGGAATACGGCTGATAAAGGTCTCACCGCCCTTTGCCTCCTCAAGCGCCTTAATCACAAGCTCCACGCCCTGCGTCAGGCTAATCCAGAAACGTGTCATGCGGTAATCGGTAATCGGCAGTGCGTCCGCCCCCTCGGCAATCAGCTTCTGGAATAGCGGAATCACCGAACCGCGGCTTCCTGCCACATTCCCATACCGCACAATGGAAAAATTCAAGTCCTTGGTGCCGCAGTACGCGTTTGCGGCGATAAACAGCTTGTCCGACACCAGTTTTGTGCCGCCGTAGAGGTTCACCGGATTGACTGCCTTGTCCGTGGAGAGCGCCACGACCTTCTTGATTCCGGTATTCAGCGCCGCATCAATGATATTCTGGGCGCCGTTGACGTTCGTCTTAATTGCCTCGTTCGGATTGTACTCACACGCCGGCACCTGTTTCATCGCCGCTGCATGAATCACATAGTCAACGCCCTCGAAGGCACGCTTCATGCGTTCGTAATCGCGCACGTCCCCGATGAAAAAGCGCAGCTTCTCCTTGTACTTTACAAAGTCATTTGCCATCATCCACTGCTTGAACTCATCGCGCGAATAGATAATGATTTTTTTCGGATTATAGTGCGTCAGCACATATTCCGTAAAACACCTGCCAAACGACCCCGTGCCGCCCGTTACCAGTATCGTCTTATCATCCAACAACATACATTTTCCTCCCAAATTACAATAACTGAACGGCCAGTCCTTTCGACCGCCAGTATATATTCCAGATTTTACCACAATTTTATCCATACGTCAAAAGTCCATAAAAACTATGCGTCAAAAACAAGGCTTGCCACAACGCTTTTTGTAATTTTATCGTAGACAACCATATTCCACCGGCTTCCTGGCTGGTAATTGTCGACATCATCAATCATGACCTGGTATACGCCGCCAAGCTTTGCCAGCACAAGCTCACTTGTGCCAATTTTCATATGCCGCATGCCGTTTTCTTCCCACATTACGTCAAGCGCCACTTTTCCATCCTCGTATACCCACTGATGCGCATCCTTTCCCTTTCCCGGCATCGTGTCCGTCACAATCAGAACATAGTCTTTATCGTTCTTAATCCTGTCAAAACACTCCTCTGCACTTTCAGAAGCCATGAACGCCTGCCATCCGCGCCTCTGCTGATACTGGCATGCCGTATCCCACGCATTCGGACCATTTTCCTCGTTGCGCCTGTCCGGCAGAAGGTAATTCGCCTTCACAAATGCCCCCATGTGCGCTGTAACCTTTCTGGCGCCGGAGTCATTGAGATGCCCCCGGTCCCTGAAATCAGCCGCGGGGTCAAGCGCAAGCTCCCCGCTGTGGTATAGCTCATTGTAATCCACAAACTTTAATCCGCGTTCCTCGGCAAGCGCACGAACCGCCTCCGTGTCATATCGGTGCCAGTTTTCATTCGGCGCCTTAAAAAGAAACAGCTCCACATCCTTTTTGCCGCACAGCTGTACCATCTCGTCAAGGCAGGCGATGCTTTCCTCCTCAATCCATGCCTCGCCCTCGTCATAGTCATAGCTGTCCAGATTTATGGGATATTCCGATATCCGCTGCGTTTCCTGATATCCCTTTGTATAGTTTGTCTTATCCTGGCAAAAATATGTATAGTCAAGCTTACTCAGCTCTTTCCACCGGTCATGATAGCGGAATATTGGAAAAACATAGGAGAAAAAATCCGCATCCACCGCATCGACCGACTGGTAAATACACTTGAGCTTATCCACGGACAACGGAATATCCGTAAATCCCCAGCGGAATGCCGCCTCGTTTTTACTGCTGATGCTGCTGCCTGCCAGCATATTCACCTCAAGCGCAACCACCTTTGGTTTCTGCGTTTTCAGCGCTTCCTTCAGGTATAGTACCGAAATGTGCATTGGCTGGGATGAACTGCCGAAATCATACGCGGCAATCCCATATTCCTCATAAAGTATCAGCGGATTCACGGTACAGAAGCTGTTGCTGCTTCCGAGCACAACCATGTCAATATCATTCCTTTTTTCCACATAAAAGCCATTTACAATCGTCGTGGAATCTCCCATAAATTTTGCCCGCACAACCGCGCCTGCCATTGTGAGCGCCAGTCCCATAACCACCAAAAAGGAGGACACGGCGGCCATTCTTGATACTTTCATTTTCCCTGACAAACAATCACCTCCTACCATGCCGGCCATCTGGCAACCCCCCCTGAATTTCCGGGCGCTTACCATGATTCGCAAATGGTCAGTACAGTATCCCTCAAAACTGAAAATAGATAAACTGCGCCGCGTCATAGCCTTCCCCATACACGCCAAACAAAATTACCATCACCAGCAGCGCCGCCACAATCACATACTGCACCGCAAGGCACTGCTCCTTTACCAGGCTGTCAAACAATGCCCTTTTTCGCACAAAGTACGCATCGACAACGATCAGTATGAAAATACCCATCCATAAGACGCCCATCTCTTTTCTGTCAAGTCCCAGATAATAGACAGACTCGTCAAAAAAGGACCAGACATCAAAATGCAAAAACATTCGCTGTATATAGTACACGCCGTCCCCCACTGTGTCAGACCTGAAAAAAATGAAGGAAAAAACAAACAAAAGAAACGTGCAGATTCCCTGGCAAAGCTGATACCCAAACGTCTTTACACGGACACCAAAAAAATGGTTCCATTTCGTCCGGACAGGTGTTGTCATGTCGCCGATGACAATATACACGCCCTGAAGGACTCCCCACACGACAAAATTCCATCCTGCCCCATGCCAGAGACCGCTCACGGCAAAGGTCACCATGCTGTTAAAGTATCTGCGCGGCCTCGAACAGCGGTTTCCTCCCAGCGGAATATACAGATAATCCCGGAACCATGTGCTCAGTGAGATATGCCACCGCCGCCACAGCGCACGGATACTTGTAGCAAAAAACGGCGCCTCGAAGTTCACCATAAGCCGGATGCCCAGAATCATTGCCGCTCCCAGCGCAATACTGGAATACCCTGCAAAATCGCAGTAAATCTCCACTGCAAACAGCACAGCTGCCAGAAAGAGCGCCGTTCCACTGTACAGATAATATTTGTCATAGACCTGGTTCACAAGCACTGCCGCCCTGTCCGCTATGACCATCTTCATAAAAAAGCCCCACAGCATCAGGAGCAGCCCCCTTGTAACCTTGTCAAAATCCCACGATTTTCCATGCGGTATTTTTTCAAGCTGTCCCAGAAGACTGCCGCTTCGCTCAATCGGTCCTGCCACAAGCTGCGGAAAAAAGGAAACAAAGAGCGCATAGCGGATAAAATTCTTCTCCGGCTTCACCGTTCCCCGGTAAACATCAATCACATATCCCAATGCCTGAAAGGTGTAAAAGGAAATGCCCACGGGCAGTACCAGGTCAAGCGCAGGAGCCGCCATTCTGACACCAAACACAGACAGCACGGCATCCGCCGCATCACACAAAAAATAGAAATATTTGAAAAACACAAGAATCGCAAGGTTCACCACCAGCCCCGCGGCCAGTACCCATTTGCAAAATCCCTTCCGGTTCCTGTCATGTGCATCTCCCATAAAAACAGCACACAGGTATGTAGTCACCGTGGATGCCAGTATCAAAAGCGCATACTGCGCATTCCATCCCATGTAAAAATAATAGCTTGCCAGCAGCAGCCACAGCTGACGGAGCTTTTTGGGAATCACATAGTACATCAGCACGACAACCGGAAAAAAACACAAAAATTCAAAAGAAGTAAACTGCATATCTGCTCCCTTTTCTGTTGCTGGCTATGTTTCATCCTGCTCTTTCTTCCGGCGGATTTTATTGCGGTAAAAATAGAGCAGCCGGAAATAGACCAGAAACCGAAACGGCGACTGCATATGCATTGCCGCAAGTTTTTTCTGTTCCTCGTCAAACGCCTTCAGGTAATAAATATTTTCCTGAAAACCAGGAAATTCATGCTGCATCCCCTCCGCTATCTGCTTCAGGAAGGCAAGCCTGGGGCGCTTCATCCCCAGCATGTACGTAAAAAGCGTATTCATATAATAAAGCTTTGAGAATGCAAACTCAAACTCCAGCCTGTACGGCTTGTAAATGCCATACCTGCGCGCCTCCTCTATCAGGCGTTTCCCCATCAGCAGCCTTGCCTCGCACTTTTCCATGCTGACGGAATGGACAGTCGAAGCATCATGCTGGTAATAGTAATAGAGCGGTTCCTCCACCTTCTCAAAATGCGTGAAGTGCAGCATCCATATCGGCGAGGCACAGTTATCCTCATAAAATGTCTTTTCGGGAAACCGCAGCTGATAATCATCAATCACGGACTTCAGGTAGACCTTGATTACCATGCTGCCCGGATTCATGACAAGCTTCTTATAGCGTTCATGGTCAAGCACGCCCGTCTGGTCAGGCGTGTTATTCGGCATCACCTTCCCGACATTCATGGTGTGCTCTGAGACCATGCAGTAATCGCATCCCACAACATCCGCCCCGGTCTGCTCTGCCTTTTTTATCAGCTTCTCATACATGTCCGGCGCGACCCAGTCATCCGAATCCACAAATCCAATCCATCTGCCACGCGCAGCGTCAATGCCCCTGTTGCGCGCACCGCCCTGCTTCATATTGTCATACAGCTGTATCGCCTTGAACTTCCACGGGTACTTCGACTCATACTCCCGCAAAATTTCCAGGGATTCATCGGTCGAAGCGTCATCCACCGCAATGATTTCATAATCCGCAATCGACTGGTTAATCAGCGAGTCGAGACAAAACCTGAGCTTGTTGTCCGCCGCCATATTGTACACTGGTACCACGATACTAAGCTTCATAATCTGCTGCCACTTCCCTTCTGTCTTTTATTTTTTTATCCTTTTTACCGCTCTTTTATAATCGCCCCGTCTTCCACCCGGAATACCATATCGCATTTTTCAATGGTCTGTAGCCTGTGCGCTATGATAACAAGTGTTTTCTTACCATGCAGCCTGTTGATGGACTCCATGATTGCCGCCTCCGTGTCGTTGTCAAGCGCCGAAGTCGCCTCGTCGAGAATCAGCACCTCGGGGTCATGGTAGAGCGCCCGCGCAATGCCGATTCTCTGGCGCTGTCCCCCGGAAAGCCGGATGCCGCGCTCCCCGATACCCGTGTACACCCCCTCCGGAAGGGTCTGCACAAATGCATCGAGCTGCGCCTCCTTCAGCGCGTACCAGAGCTTTTGGTCGTCAATTTCCTCCTCGGGAATCCCAAACGCGACATTCTTGCGGATATCCGCATCCAGCAGGAATATCATCTGCGGGATATACCCCACATTGGCGAGCCACTCCCTGTAATGCTCCTGTATGTCAACATCATCGGCAAGCACCCTGCCGCCCTGGAGCTTCAGCAGCCCGAGCAGCACATCGATAATCGTCGTCTTGCCCGCGCCGCTCGCCCCCACGATGCCAATGGACTTTCCGATGGGAAACGACACGGTCGCATGGTCAAAAATCAGCTTGTCCGAATTCGGGTAATGATAGGTGATGTCGGATAGCGTAAGCGCCCTTGTGACAGGAAGCTTTTCCTTTGCAACGACCGCATAGGAAATGTCCGTGTGCGCCGCGTCCGTCTCCTCGACAAGATTGTCGCTGACATTGAAGAAAAACGGCTCGTTGAACGCCATGCTGGTCAGCTGGTTGTTGATGCGGCTTGCAGCAGGAAGCAGGCGCATCGCCGCAATCCCGAACGCCGCAAACAGGGAAACCATCGCCGACACATCCGCCCCCATCACAATCAGCGCCAGTATATACCCCAGAAGACCTGCCATGCAGACAGTCTCTATCAAAAGCTTCGGTGTGTTATTAAAAAGGCTGAACCGCTCCATCGCCTTCACGTAGCCCTCGCCCACCTTACAGTACTCACCGATAAAATACTGCTCGCGCCCGGCGACCTTGATTTCCTTGATGCCCTGCACCGTCTGGGAAATCCACGCAAACATGGATGCGCCGTAATCCTGGTTTTCCTTGCCAGTGCGGTTCATAATCGGCTTGATGATATTCTTGATGACAACAAGGGTCACAACCAGGAGCACCGCAATGACAACGGTCATGACGGGATCCTGCACCGCGAGCGCAATCACGAGGAACACGGCGACCGTCGCTTCCGATGCAATCTGTAATACTGCCATAATCAGCGCGTACATATTGCTCACGTCAGCCGTGATGCTGCGCTGGATCACGGAGGTTTCTGCATTTAAGTAATACTCGTACTCCCGCCTGACAAAATTCTTCATCAGGTTGGATGCCGTCCGAAACTGGTTGCTGTACACAAACCGGTACAGGCTTCTCTGCAAAAAAAACTGGAACACATTTTTTGCCACATACAGAAAAATCAGGAATAAAATCGCCAGCACGGAAAACTGCACGGTGTCCCGCAGATTGAGCAGTTCACAGATTCTCTGATATGTTTCTCCCTGCGCCAGCGCCACCGGGTCGAGAATCAGCTGCACGACAGCCATCACCATCATCACGGCACCCGTCTCAAGTCCCGCCGATACCAGCATCATCACAAACAGCCGCGCCATCGCACCCTTTTGTTTTTGATCCATCAGTATATTTATCTTTTTTAATATTTTAAGCACCTGTATTGTCCATCCTTCCACGTTTCATCTGTTATCCATATTAGAATCTTTAATTTATAGTATATGTCACATTGGCGATAAACACAATATAATTGAAAACTTAATTATCGTTAATTACGAAAAAAACAGAAGGAAATTATATTCCGTCTGTTCAGACTATAGACAACTAACCTCAAAAAAGTTAGCTGTCTACTTTTTATTTTATCATTTTATTGGTATATATTATTTTCAATATATTGGAAGTGGAGGAATAATCAGCCTGTTACGCTCTATTTTAGAAAATATATGCATGGTATTCAATAAGAACCCAAAAGCAGGCAAAACTGCTTCGTGGCATAAACTTTTGAAACAATAAATAAAAATCCAGTCTATTCGTGTAAATTCATGGTAATCCTAATTGTTTCCCCATCTTTTTCCTGTTCTGCAGGATCAAGCTCTTCGTAATCAGCCAAGTCTTTATGAATTCTCTTTTTATCGTCCCGGCTTTTTCCGTTATCAGGCGTTCCCGGTGTATAATAATTCAGATAATAAAATCTGCACCATCTAATATGCTCTAATCTCATCAACTCATCTTCGCTTCTTTTACCACCTAAAGTTGACAATACTTCACCGAAATCAGCCGCAGAAATATTAGATGATTTCAGAAATCCGGAAAGCAAATCCCACTCTTTTTTTATACCATACTGACTTGCGTAATGTTCATTTAAGGCTATCGCCTTCCTGATTAATTTTTTTCGTCTGATATTATCATCTGTGAACACTTGTATCTTTCTGCCAAACGGTATCAAATTCCCATTGGAAAGATAGGAAGCCAAATCCCCTTCATCAGGCGAATAATAATACAATGGCGTCTCGCCCGACTTTACAACAACCGTCTGCAAAAGTTCGGCTTCCAAATCATCTGCAATAATAATGATATCCGCTTTTGTTACAATATTCCAAATATCCGGATTTCCCTTATCATAAAAAAACAACTCATCATTATTCATCAACACAAGCTCACTATGCCTACGCTGAAACAATTCATTATCTGTGATGACATGATATGTAACTTTCTGCGCAAGGGAAAACAGATTAAGCTGCAATCCAACACAGACAATGTCGCCTGCCAAAGTGCCATCTCCCCAAACCACTATATCACAAGTTTCCATATCCCTGTTCCATAGAGCAATTTCTTTCCAAAGCAATCGTGCAATTGCCATATTGACATTAAAAAAAGTCACATTCTCAACTGTTTTTTGCAGACCAATCTCCAAGTCTTTTATCCCAATATAAATGTTCTTTCCTATCAGCTCTTCCCTGTGCTCTTCATAAAACCGCAGACTCTTTTTATCCGTAGAAAACATAATGATATGATCGCTGGCATACCCTTTGAACTTTTCTCCGGGATAAACAGCGCTTACACCTTTTTCAAAAGAAATACGACATTCTTCATCCGAGTACACTGCAACCTTATCCACTTTCCCCAATAAAGCAATCCTGCATTTCAGCGTCTCCCATACGCTTTGTAATGCGCATAGTATCGTTGTGGCAGTTACCAGCGGAGCTGTCCATCTGGCAATCTCAAACTGACGGGCGCTGATATCCGCCCTTTTTCGCAAAACAATCTAAAATATTCCATTCCCTTGTTTTTGTATCAATATTCAAAATATATGAAACACTGCTCTCACCCTTACATCTTATATAACCTGCTATAATTCGTCCTGCATTTGCATAGAGAAATCTGCATGACATACCAATATTAGATGGATTTTGAAAAAACGGTAATTCTTCGCTATATTTATGCGCATACATATCACGCAGCTCACGGTCAAATTCGTTATCCCCTTTTTCCATGCTCCAAATAGTCCAAGCTTCCTTTGTCAGCATATCTACACAAAGGATTGCAGCATGTGTACTCTTTGTTTTTGAATAAAAAACCTTTGAATCATGGATATAAATACATTCTGGTTTCTTCTGTTCATACTTATATGTATATCTTTTTTCACCGTCAAATCCATACAGTGTCACTGACTGTTCATTACTCCCCTTCCGTCCTGTACCTCGTTTGCCATGCGTGCCCTGCCAATCGCTTTTTTGATGTCCTCTGCATGAATGAACCTGACATCCTTCTTTGTAAGCTTCCCTTTTCCCTTCTGCCCCAGCACGCGCTTGGACATTTCCAAAAGGCTTGCTTCCAAAAGGCTTCTCGCTTCCCTTCCGTTGCCAAAGTTATTATCCATTCTACGGCTTTCAAAGTATTGCCACAAGTCATGCTCGGTGCCCTCCTCTATTTGGTAATGCTCATTCTGGGCAAGCTTTCCAAAAATTCCTACCATTTCGTCCGCCTGATACGACTCGAAATAAAATGTCGAATTGATACGGCTCTTGATTCCCGGATTTGCGTCAAGGAATGGCTTCATGCGGTTATTGCGTTCACTGACATTTTGTCCGCCATAGCCTGCAAAGATGACCAGCTTGTCCGTTGCGTGATTTTCAAGCTCGATGACCAGCTGCGCAATCGCCTCATTGCTGAAGGAATCCGTCTCTCCCCTCATATCGACAATGGAGTATGCTTCGTCAATTACAATGATGTCATTGTTCTCAAACAGGCTTTTGACCTTGGGCGCGGAATGTCCTACATACATTCCCTTTAATTCGGCGCCATTAATGCAGGAAAACCGATTGCATGGCAACAGCTTCTCTTCCATCATGATTTCTCCCATAAGCTTTGCCACGGTGGTTTTTGCCGTACCCGGAGCTCCCAGCATCAAATGCACGTTGTGGTACTGCGCGCCCCTTATTCCCATGCTTTCTCTGATTTTGTTGAATTTCATGACATTTACGACATCCATTACCTGCTGTTTTATCGTGTCCATGCCAATCAGCTCCTGCTCGAGCTGCTTCCTTGCGGATTTTGCATATTTTTCTGATTTGCCCTTCTTCCCGCCATAGCTTGTTACAAAACGGTCGATAAAAGCAAAATCCGCATTGGTCAGCTCGAGTCCTTCTACTGTGTCCTTATCCTTGATTGCATACTGTAATACTTTTTCAATCATATTACAGATGTTACTGTTCTCCATTGCCATAATGATATTGATTATCGGCTCATATTTGAATCCTTTCTTCGCCTTCATTCCATACCTGTTAAACCACGACCGTAAAATGTTTGCAAAATAATGCTTCTTTTCTGATTCTTTTTTCAGACATACTGTTGCCTCGTCGGCAGAGAAAGCCAGTAATATCTGGTTTTTTAAAGGATAAGCTTCTATATACTGTTCCGTTTCGCTTCCATATTCTTCATCTTCAATCGGTTCGAAATATATCCGCCGTTGTACATTGATAATATAAACTTTATCATTTTTAGCAAAAAATTTCAGTCCGTCCATATAAATATCTGTGTTATCCATTCCAAATCCAATATGCATATTAGACGATAATGCTTCTTTCATATTGATACATACTGCCTCTCTTCTGCATTGAAACCAATATGGTTCGTGCCTCAAATGTTTCCCCTCGGCACCAATCATAAAATTTCCGGAAGAAAATGGAGAAAACGGATCCCTGTTTTTATTGAATTCAGCCATCAGCTCTACTGCGCTTATTACCGGAACGCGATATGGCGTCTCCTGCCAGCATTCTTCCTCCCAGTAATCCTCATTTTCCGGTAATTCGATATACTCAGGTTTTTCGTTTTCCTCCGTGTCCGAAGTCTCCTGCACTTCTCCTAAATCTTCTTCCTTTTCAATCAGATAATGTTTTTTGGCAAAGCATGCTGCCATATAACTGACTGCCATATAGCCCTGTTCCTCATTTTCAGCGTTAATAATAATATATTTGGGTTCTTTTTTCTTTGTAATCAGCTGTTCAAGCTCTTTCATATGAACAGCGCCATTTTTTATATCTGATTGAAGCGCATCAATTCCGATGTCCCCCGGCACGTCGATATATTCTACATGTTCTGATACTGCATTTCTCAGATATTTTTGCTTTAACTCCGGTTTTAATAAAGATAATTTTTTTGCCATAACATTACCTCCTCTAAAAGCTTTCCATATCTTGTTTTCTTTTTCCTTAAAAATACAATATCATACAATACTGCGCAAAATTGCGCAGTATTGTCCTTTAATACTATGACTTTGCCGCTTAGCAAAAATCATTTCACCTCACTTTTTCAGGATTCGCCACTTATTTGTCTGTCTGGCTGTTTTCTTTGTGTATTTGGTCATGTGTATTTGGTCATGCGCATTTGATCACGGGCAGACATTATAAAGTGTGACAAATGCGGTGACAACCCCGTCACGCTCCCCGATGCTGAACTCCCCGTCCATTTTTTGAACGCTGTTACGCACACTCCTCAACCCGATTCCATGCCGCAGCCTGTCCGGCGCCGATGTCTGCGTAAAATCAATATGCTCCGAAACCGTCTGATTACAGATTTTTATGCAGAGATTATTGTTTACCATATAAATATTCACTTCAATATTACTTCCACTGACTTCTGCACCTGCTGTAATGGCATTGTCCAGCAGATTGCCGAGCACCGACGCGATGGCATGAATCTC
>Ga0137306_100711_pt1 | contig 42167 bp, 29 predicted proteins | sample Inofroosms_March_FD_97187 | JGI IMG/M metagenome (GOLD analysis project Ga0137306, IMG submission 97187) | Mouse cecal microbial communities from Vienna, Austria - N-Acetylneuraminic and N-Acetylglucosamine D2O microcosms_March | ecosystem: Host-associated > Mammals > Digestive system > Large...
TATGACGAAAAAGAGCTGTCGCAGGATAACTATGAAATCGTTACAGATTTTCTGGATGAACATGATATTGAAATTGCCTATGACTGTACATTCAATTTATATCTTCCGAAAAAAGCTGATTTTCACAAGCGGATAAAGTATGACTTTCCTGTCGTGGCGATTTCTTTAAGTGATTATAATGCCATACGGAAAATGTTGGGATATGAGCAGATTTCTTTAGGAGAAAATGAATTTGTAACACAGTGGAAAGCAATAGCAACGGAAGAAGAAAGAAATAGTTTTATTGCAGAGCATACCAGTGTTGTAACAGATGGAGGAACGTTGAATATTTCCGAGCAGTCTTATTTCGAGGAAGCAATGGGAGTAACACTTTATAATTCCTATACAGATGTCCTTTATGTATTCCCGGACAAAATATGTGAGGAATTGCTGCCCGTTATGAGAAACCGTTATATTACAACAACGAAAAATATCACTTATGAAAATGCAAGGGAACTGGAAAGACTTTTTACAGCGAAATATCCAGAGCAGGCAGAAAGCGGCACCTCGTATGGTGTGCGTTTCAGCACGCTTCAAACAAATAGTGCAATCGCAAATAACTTTATTCTGCAAACAGGCATGATTTATGGTGCGGTTGTACTGATGGTAATTTGCCTTACAGTGCTTTCTTTACAGCAGCTTTTAGACGCAGGACAATATAAATACCGCTTCTCTGTACTCCGAAAATTAGGTGTAGATGAGCAGCATATCAATAAACTTATCTTGAAACAGTTGAGTGTATGGTTTGGACTTCCAATTATCGCAGCAATCATAGTGGCTGCTGTTGTGATTGGTTATTTTATCCAGACCATATCAGCCGAAATCTCTACGTATATAGGTTTTACCGCATTGATGTTACAGATTGGGGCAACAGTGGGAATTTTGGGAATTTTGCTGCTTTGCTATTTTATCAGCACATGGGTTATCTTTAAACGCTCTGTTCATTCATAGTGCAGCTTGCAGCAAGAAGTTATATGCCCGGGAACGAATCACTCCCGGGCATCTTCCTCTCTCTTCACTATTGACAGCCGCACTTGAAAGTCGCACATTCTGTCTGCTCACAGTGGCAGGCATCGCCGCCCTCTACACTGATCTTTCCTGCATGACATTTACATTCGTCATTGTACATACAATCCGTAGCTTTGCAGTCGATCTTGCTTGTAGGAGAGGCCTCTCCCGTTACATTGCTGTAAGAATCTCCTTTTCTTTCCTCGAAGCTGTCACAGCAAGTCTCCTCCGCACGCTTTGCAGAATTACCGCCTACTACGATCCCGTCAAGGTCACAGTAGAAATTCTTGTTGTGGGTGCATGTCTGTACCGTACATCTTAAATCTGGCATAATCTTACCTCCTAATATTGAAAATATCAAGAATTATTATGCCCCGTTTCTTACCGTTTTAATCTGTATTACGGCAAATTAGTCTTCCTTCACCACTTCACGCTGGATCTTCCCGGCGATCTCTTCCTTCACTGCAGCGATAAAGTCTCCGATACCCTTCTGCCCTTCGTCGCCTGCAAAACGGCTTCGAACCGCGACTAAGTTCTGTTCCTCTTCCTTCGCCCCGACAACCAGCATATATGGAATCTTATTCATCTGGGCCTCTCGGATCTTATAGCCGATCTTCTCCGCCCTCTCATCGATCTCGGCACGGATTCCGGCCTCTTCTAATTCCTTCAGTACCTTCTTGCCATAATCCAAATGCTTCTCTGAGATCGGAAGCACCTTGACCTGTACCGGCGCAAGCCAGGTCGGGAACGCACCTGCGAAGTGCTCGATCAGGATGCCGATAAACCGTTCGATCGAGCCAAATGCAACCCTGTGGATCATGATCGGACGATGCTTCTCCCCGTCTGCTCCCGTGTATTCCAGATCAAATCTCTGCGGCATCTGCATATCAAGCTGAATGGTTCCGCACTGCCATGTTCTGCCGATAGAATCCTCCAGATGGAAATCGATCTTCGGTCCATAGAATGCGCCGTCGCCTTCATTGATCACATAGTCAAGCCCCAGATCATCAAGCGCACCCCTAAGACCGCTGGTCGCCATCTCCCAGTCCTCATCGCTTCCCATGCTGTCCTCCGGACGAGTGGAAAGTTCCACATGATACTTGAACCCAAACAGGCTGTAGACCTCGTCGATCAGTCTTGCTACTCCCTTAATCTCATCCCTGATCTGCTCCGGCATCATGAAGATATGGGCATCATCCTGGTTGAAGCAGCGGACACGGAACAGACCATGAAGAGCGCCTGACTTCTCATGCCTGTGCACCAGTCCGATCTCTCCTGCACGGAGCGGCAGATCCTTATAAGAACGAGGCTCTGACTTATAGACAAGCATTCCTCCCGGACAGTTCATTGGCTTAACCGCAAAGTCTTCATCATCAATAACAGTCGTATACATGTTATCCTTATAGTGATCCCAATGCCCTGAATTCTCCCACAGATGCCGGCTTAAGATGATCGGTGTTGCGATCTCCACATATCCGTTTCTCTTATGCAGCTCTCGCCAGTATTCCATCAGCGTATTCTTAAGCACCATTCCCTTCGGAAGGAAGAACGGGAAACCAGGACCTTCATCACACATCATAAATAATCCCAACTCACGTCCAAGCTTTCTGTGGTCACGCTTCTTCGCTTCCTCTAACCTGTGGAGATACTCTTCCAGTTCCGCTTTCTTCGGATAAGAGATTCCGTAGATTCTGGTCAGCATCTTGTTCTTCTCGCTGCCGCGCCAATATGCGCCTGCCAGGCTCAGAAGCTTCACCGCCTTGACATTCTTCGTAGACATCAGATGCGGACCGGCACAGAGATCTACGAATTCTCCCTGCTGATAGAAGCTGATCTCCTCACCCTCCGGCAGATCTTCAACCAACTCTACCTTATATGGTTCGTCGCTTTCCTTAAAATATGCGACCGCCTCTTCCCTGGTCTTCGTAAATCTCTCGATCGACAGATTCTCTTTCACGATCTTCTTCATCTCTGCCTCGATCTTCTCCAGATCTTCCGTTACAAACGGAGTCTCCCTGTCCAGATCATAATAGAAACCGTTGTCGATAGACGGTCCGATAGCAAGCTTGGTATCCGGGTACAGACGCTTAACCGCCTGCGCCATGATATGAGACGTAGTATGCCAGAACGCTCCCTTTCCATCCTCGGAATCAAACGTCAGCAATTCCAGCTCACAATCCTTATTGATCTGCGTCCTCAAGTCTACGATATCACCGTCCACCTTCGCGCTCGTTGCGACCCTTGCAAGACCCTCGCTGATATCCTTCGCAATGTCAAGAACCGACCTGCTCCCCTCGTATTCCTTCACAGAACCATCTTTTAATGTGATCTTCATATCTTTCCTCTCCTTCTCTATTCGCTCTTATGATCTTCCAGGCCCCGCGTTAACATCTGATGGCCTTCTATGCAGGCCTGCTTTAATGACAGGAACTTCCCTTCCCTGTCAAGGAAACAATGCTTCGTCGTTCCCCTGCAGCAGATCCGCTGCGTCTTGTCATCAATCACCTCATACCCCACGGTCAGCTTGATACCATTATATTCTCTGATAAATACCTCTATGGTCACCGTCCCGCCGAAATGCACCATCTGAAGATATTCCGCATCTACAGACAGCACCGGGCTTAAGATGCCCTTCTCCTCCATCTGGTCATAGCCCATGCCCATCTTCTCCATATAGTCCGTCCGCGCTTCTTCAAACCAGCGGATATAATTGGAATGATGAACGATTCCCATCTGATCAGTCTCGTAATACTGTACCTTATGCTGATAAGGCTTCCATTCGCTCATTTACCTTCCCTTCTTTCCCAAATTAATCTTATCATTGCCAGCTATGCATGCAGACATGCATGTCCGGCGCGCTGCTCAAGACCTAAAAAAATACCCCTTACAGATCTACTGTAAGGGGCGAGTTACTCTCGCGGTTCCACCCTGATTGCCCTGTATATCATCCATCCATACCAAAGCCGCTTCATTCATGATGATAACGGAATCACCGGGCTGTTTTGCAGCCACTCAGAGGTAGTTTTCAGAAGGTTCCGGAATAAGAAGCTTGCAGCCTGCGGCTTCTCTCTCTGCGATTCCTTTCCCAGCCTACTCGTCTCGTCAGCGTGTTCATACATTTTATATCAAACATTATAACACTGTAAATCCTTTTGTCAACCGGAAATTTTACTTCGGACATTCACTCCCGCGCCATTCGTCAGTCAATCTCAAGATAAGCCCTTGTGCAAGCACAAACTTATCTTGAGATTGACTGACGAGTGAACTGTAATATCATCTTCCACACCGCAAAAAACTCCCTGACAACATAATTCAAAAATAACAGCGGATGACAGTCCGCCGCCACCGGACAGGGCCGAAGATACCCCTCCCTCTTCGCATAACAGACCGCACGGTAGAGATGAAAATTATTCGATACGATCCCGACCGGGATGCTCAAGTCTTCTATGTAAGCCTTGGAATATTCCAGATTCTCCTTCGTAGTCCGCGAACGGTCCTCCCTTAAGATCCTCTCTTCTTCGATCCCATGCCTCAGAAGATACTCTCCCATAACCTCTGCCTCTGCAGCCTCCTCGCCTCTTCCCATACCGCCGGATACAATGGCGCAAGTCCCCGGATGTTCCTTCAGATACCCGACAGCCCGGTCAAGCCTTCTTCGCAGCGAATCCGTGATCCGCTTCCCGTCCACCTGTGCGCCCAACACGATCAGATACCTGTAATCCTCCTGCCGTCCTGCCAATCTCCCGTCCGGAAACATCCCCCGGATGATCTTCACCTCTGTTAATAAGAAGATTCCCGTCAGAATGAGGAGCAGCGCCGGAAGCATATCGGAGCCGTCTATGTACAGATACCGGAACATCAGCCCCGCACACCCGCATATCAGCCAGAATCTTGAGAATGTAGAATCCCATTTCCGAAGGCGGATGCACAGCAGCGCATAATACACAAGGCACAGTATACTAAAAACAGAAATAATTATTTGCCACAGCATTTCTTATACTTCTTACCTGAACCGCAAGGACACGGATCGTTACGTCCGATCTTCTTCTCCTTGCGGATCGTGCCGGATTCCTTCTGCTCCTTATAGAGCCGCTTCAATTCCTCCTCCGGATAGATCTCCTTCCACTGCGGAAGATCGTACAGCCAGTCAGCCTTGGCCGCTACCATATTCTTATACAGCTTCTCCTTGTCAAAAGCAAGGCTCACAACCGTATCCTCATCCATCGTCTCGATCGGATTCGCTTCCTTAAGGCTCTCATCGATGCCGTCCAGGAAACCAACCATAGTGAGGACTTCCTGGCCGTACTTCTCTGCCAGCTCCTTCACGGTCCCCTTCACTTCCTCGTCCGGATTCGTCAGAAGCTGCTCATAGATCTCCTTCTCGATCTGGAAATAATTCTTCCAGAATCTCTGAAGCTGCCCCCTGTCCGCCTTCTCGTCATACGCAATCTCTTTCCACTGATCCAATAATGTCTCGCTCATAATATATTTTGCTCCTTTGTATTTGTTTTTATATTTGTGTTTGCAATTTTTTCCTGCCACTTATATAATATACTAAAGTCTCGTTAAGATGTAAAGGAGGATTCGCATGAAAAATACAAAAACAAGCAAAACAAAACGAATCCTGGCGGCAATCGGCGCCTTTCTGCTCTTTGCCATGTACGCCGGCACCCTTGCCTTCGCACTGATCGACCACCCCGCCGCACAGGATCTTCTCATGGCTTCCATTGCCTGTACGATTATTCTTCCGGTCCTTCTCTATGCCTATACGCTGGTATACCGGCTTACCAAGAGCAATGAAGACGGCAGCAATGAGAACTGTGAAGACAGCGGTCCCATCAAAAAAACAGACCCGTAAAGGGTCTGTTCATTCTCCTATATACATAATCCTGCCAGGACCAATGCCTGATTTTCCTCTGGGATTCCTCCCCGCACCTGGCTTGGATCCATGTCTCTGACTCTTTTTCTTTTCGTAAGGTATTCCTCAATAGAGAGAACTTCTGTATGATTCGTTTTCTTTTTCCGCTGCATGTAATACCTCCTTCTTTGATATCCTGAAATTCCCTGCCCGCAGGCCGAGGTTTCAGGAATACGCCATATTTATACTCACGGGAGCTGACACTATGTATCGTCTTCCTTCCCCTCATTACGATCCGCCAATGAATATAGCGAAGTCCCCGTATTATTATTATATGGGCATACCCCAATAGATATGCCTCTATAATAACTATAAACAGAATACCAGCTAAATGTGTCTATGCTATGGCAATTTTCTAAAAGAAAGATTAGGGATTTCTTAAAATTATCTAATGAAATCCTTCAATATTCCAGCACCGTCACCTGCGCTAAGCTGTTCCCATTCTCCAGATATCCGATCGTCTGAACGATCAGTTCTCCGTCATCCGCCCCCACTTCCACTCCGGAGCAATATCCGTTGATTCCCTTATATAACACCTGACGCCCCACAATCTCCCCATCCTGGACCTTGATTCCCATGATCTGCATCGTATCCGTCCCACTCTCGCGGTCAAGCAAGAAGATATGATCGCCCTTCCCGCATACACAGACCTTTTCACAATCTGTCATCAGGATCCTCTCTTTTGGGAATTCACTCAGAGGCTCTGCCATCATCCACACTTCTTCCCCGTTTCTTCCAATTACTCCCTGATCTGTATATCTGATCAAATTCGGAATATCTCCATTCTCCCCGTCAATCTCCCGAATTGCAGCCGTATCCATTTCTAACACCCAGCTTCTTCCCGGAAGAGACGGTTCATACCCGTCTGCATACGCTGCACCTGTCTTCAACTCCGTATTCTCAACTCCATACAGTTCCAGCCATTCTTCGGAAGATATCGGCACGTTCCCCTCCTGATCGGGATACTCCTCCCGCACATACACCTTCGACCCATCTTCATTGGGAATCGCCTGCCTCCATGCATTCTCGGTTCCTTCCATCATAATCTCCGTCTTCTCCCCGCTCAAGGCATCATACCGGCAGATGGGATACATCTGCACTGCATTCTGCCCGCTGTAATTTCCGTCCGGCCACACAAAGAACCTCGTACCGTCACCGCTCCACCTAAAACAACATGTATCCATCGAACCGTCCCTTTCATGGATCACCAACTTTTCCCCTGTCTGCACCCGATACAGGATAAGCTGGATCATGTTGTTATCAAAAGTCTCGTACAAGACATACTGTCCTCCGGGAGCAAGCTGCGATACGCTGACCGGACGCTCCTCAAAGACCGCAATGTCCGATTCCGTCCCCTGATAAATATTCATAGTCTGATAACCTAAGCCTTCCCCCTGATCCCGGAGTACACAGATCTCTTCCCTGGATTCTTTCTTCCAGGTCATGGAATATACACTGCCTTCAAAGCTATACTCCTTGATATCCCTGACATCGATTCCCGCATTATTCTCCGCATCTTCCGTCTCCTTTGGCAGGACAATGGTCTTCGACGTCTCCTGCCCGGCACATCCGCACAACAGGAGCCCTGCCACGATCAACGCCATCACTTGTTTTGTCCCTTTTCTGTCACTTCTCATACCGATATCTCTTTTCCATGACTATGCATCATCCAAAATATAAAGCACACCCATGCGGGTATACTCCGATTACATGTCCCTAAGGGGCATGTATTGCAAACTATTATGCCGGAAAACTGACCATAAATATAGTATACCCGTCCGGCTCGCTCTTCACCTGGATCGTTCCTCCGTGCTCCTCCATGATCTTCCTGGAGATGGCCAGTCCAAGCCCGGAGCTTCCCATCTCCCTTGACCGCTCCTTATCCACCCGGTAGAACGGCTCGAAGATATGTGCTGCCTCGTCCGCCTCTATGCCCTTCCCCTGATTCGCAACTGCGATCTGGATCTGATTCTTCCGCCTCGTGAGCCGGATCCAGATCTCCTTTCCCGGCTTCCCATACTTGATGGCATTATCGATCAAGTTGATCAATACTTGCCGGATCCGGTCTTCTCTTCCGCGAACAAGACAAGGTATAGCATCCCCCTCCAGAACCAGCGTATTCTCATACCGCCGCGCTTTCATCCGCATGGCATCCACCACATTTCTCAAGGTATCGGCGATATCCAGAGGCTCCATCCGAAGATACCTGTCCTTATCCTGCATTTCCAGGAGCTGGACCACCATACGGTGCAGCCTGGTACTCTCCTGCAGGATATGCTCCATCCCGTTATAGAACAATTCCTCGTCTCCAAGCCCGTTCTCCTCCATGAGCTGGGCATAACCCGAGATCGTCGTAAGCGGCGTCTTAAGCTCATGGGTCACATTATTATAGAACTCCTGCCGGCTGTTCCAAAGCGCTAAGATATGGTCCCTGTCCTCCTGGATCTTCTCGAACTGCTCCTTTGTAACCTTAAGCATCTGTGTATAATTCCGCGACAGCTCCCCAATCTCATCCTTTCTCTCATTGACCTTGAGTTTCCCTAATACCTCGCTGTCAAACTGCCCGTCCTTAAGATGGCTTGAGATATCACTGGAGGTGCGGCCGAGAAGACGGATCGGAGAGACCATGCGCCGGATCATCACCCACACCACCAGGTAAATGACTGCAAAGGCCAGCACCGTGATCCTGACGATCTCCTTTAGGATTGTCCATTCTCTCTCGCACATCTCGTGATAGTCCAGGAAATAGCTGACGATCCCGATCTTTTGCCCCATCCCTTCTATCATCGGCATGGTAAAATACACCTCACACCGATTTTGCCCGCCATAATATATGGTAAACGCGCTCTGCCCGCCCTTCGCAAGCCGGAAATCCTCCCGTTCTTCGGCCCCTTCAAACCTTTGCCTTACACCCCGGCTTAAAAGACGCCCGCCGCTGTCATAGAGCGCCGCCTCCTGATATCCCGCATTCTTAAGCTGCTGCTCGATCTCACGGGTACATTCCTGGAACCCGGCCTCGTCTATCTGGCGGTTATTGATCAGCAGGACCTGGCGGATGTAGAGCTCCGTATTGCTCTCTATACTCTGAAGCTCCTTCATGATCTGTCTCTCCAGATTATACTGCATACGCATCCTTACAAAATACGTGACAGCCAGGACACTTAATAGCCCTAACAGCAGCACCCACACACTCATCCGAAACAAGATCCCATGAAAGAATCTGTTCTTTCGATCATCCATCTTCCACACCAGCCTATTCCTCCGGTACGTACTTATACCCCACGCCGAACACCGTCACGATAGCTTCTCCCATACACAGCTTCTTCCTGAGCCTCTGTATATGAATATCTACCGTCCTTGTATCTCCCATGAAATCATAGCCCCATATCTCGTCAAGCAGATGTGAGCGGGTGAACACCCGCCTTGGGTTCTTCACCAGAAAGACCAGCAGATCGAATTCCTTTGGCGTCAGCTCCACATATTCTCCGTCCTGGCACACTGTCCGTTCCCGCTCGGAGATCACCGCATTCTTCACGCGGATCTCCCGTTCTTCCTCCTGCCCCTTCAAAGACTTTCCAAACCGCCTCAGGATGGTCTTCACACGGACGATCACCTCCCGCAGGTCGAAAGGCTTCGTAATATAATCGTCCGCCCCGGATTCAAGCCCGTATACCTTATCATCGATACTCCCCCGCGCTGTCAGCATGATGATCGGGATATTATATTGTTCCGTCAGCATCTTACAGACATCCACTCCGCTGAGATCCGGAAGCATCCAATCCAGAAGCGCCAGATGCGCTCCAAACTCCTTTGCCTCCCTAAGCCCGTCGGCGCCGGTATAAGCGCTTTTCACCTTGAAGCCTTCCTTCTTAAATCCATATTCCAGAATATCCGCGATCGGCTTCTCATCCTCTATCACCAGTATTCTGATCTCCTCCGTCACCGTCATCCTTACCACCCTCTTTGCTAACCGTCACGCTTCAAAATACGTAACAATTCAGATACCTTCACTGTTACCAAAATACACCTTGTGCCATACGAGGAACGCATAGACCGTCCAGATCTTCCTGCTGTTGTCCTCCTTCCCGTCCCTGTGCTCCTTAAGAAGCCTCACAAGCTTCTCCGTATGGAAATATTCCGCTGCCGCCTTCCCGGTAAATGCTTCCTCGATCTCCCGATACCAGTCCTGCTCCTTCATCCAATTCCTGATCGGGATCGGGAAGCCCAGCTTCTTCCTGCGCGCGACCTTCTCCGGGAGATAAGCGTCCGCCGCTCTCCGTAGCAGATACTTGGTCGTGCAGCGCCTTGTCTTCATCTCGTGAGGGATCGCTCTTGCGATCTGAAACACATCCCTGTCAAGGAACGGAACCCTGAGTTCCAGCGAATGCGCCATGCTCATCTTATCCGCTTTCTGTAAGATATCCCCCGGAAGCCAGTATTTCAGATCTATGTACTGCATCTGGTCAGAATCCTCAAGCGGCGCCGCCCTCTCATAGGCGCCCTCCAGGAAATCTGCCGGCTTCCCGGCGCTCCCGGGCCGTTTCAGGATCTCTCTTCGCTCTCCGGTACGGAAGATATATGCATTCCCGATATAACGCTCCCTAAGAGACTGGGACGCCCGGATCAGATAATTCCTGCCCTTCATATGCCTTGGCAGGTATTCCGCCAGAGAAGCAAGACATCTCCTTGCTCCCGCCGGCAGCCACCCAAGAAGCTTAAGCGCCTTAGGTTCCAGATAGATATTATAACCTCCGAATATCTCGTCCGCTCCCTCTCCGGACAGCACTACCTTCACCTCCTTAGACGCCTCCTGCGCGAGGAAATAAAGCGCCACCGCTGATGCGTCGCCAAGGGGCTCGTCCAGATGATACATCACCTTCGGAACCGCTTCCCTGAATTCCTCCTTCGTAATATACCTGCAATGATGATCTGTCCCAAGCATACCCGCAAGCTCCCCCGCATATACCGTCTCATCATACAAGGCTCCTTCATTCTCGAAGCCTACCGTAAATGTCCTGCCGCAGCCGGACGCTGCCGCAACCATGCTTGAATCTACCCCGCCGGATAAGAAGCTGCCCACCTCTACATCACTGATCAGATGACGCTTCACCGACTGGCCGATCACATTCTTCACATCCTCCAGAAGGCTCTCCTCCCCCAGACCCTTACCGGGCTTAAGAAACGGTTCGAAATAGCGTGTCGTCCGAAGCTCCCCTGACAGTGTATATGTCAGATAATGCCCCGGCAGCAATTGGTAGATCCCTTTAAAAAATGTCTCCGGCAGCACCGAATACTGGAAAGACAGATACTGTTCCAGCGCCTCCTCGTTCATTTCTCTGTGATATCCCGGGTATTCCAGAATACTCTTGATCTCCGATGCAAATACGAGAGTATCTCCTGCCACCGTGTAATAAAAAGGTTTGATCCCAAAATAATCTCTTGCCGCGAACAAAGTCTTCTCCTTATCATCCCAGATAACGAAGCTGAACATCCCTCTTAATTTATCCAGAAATACCTTGCCATATTCCTCATATCCGTGAAGGATCACCTCGGAATCCGAATCTGTCTTAAACCGGTGTCCCTTCTGCCTTAACATATCCCTTAAGATCCGGTAATTATAGATCTCCCCGTTGAACACCAGCGCCTTACTCTTATCTTCATTCTGGATCGGCTGCATTCCTGTCTCCAGATCTATAATACCAAGCCTTTGAAATCCCAGCATTGCATCTCTTGTGATATAACTGTCCCTTCCGTCCGGCCCGCGGTGCTTAAGCGCCTTCATCATCCGTGAAAGCACCTGCTCCTTACCTTCTGTCTCTCCGATTATCCCACAGATCCCGCACATATCTACCGCTCCTCTTCTGTCTTTTTCTATATGCGGTATTATATCCGGGAGAAATCTCGAAAATCCTATGGAAATGTATCTAAAATGTAAAAAGAGCCGCCAGGGGAAGCCCAAACTCTCATCCCCTGACAGGCCCTCTATATACTTATCCGCGATAGATGATATCGTCTCTTCCCGGTCCGTTGGAAACCATCGTGATCGGATACCCAATCTGCTCTTCTACGAACTCGATATACTTCCGGCAGTTCTCGGGCAGTTCCTCATAGGTCCTGATCCCCCTGATGTCACATTTCCATCCCGGAAGCTTCTGATAGACAGGCTTCGCCTTCTCAAGCAGATGTGTCACAGGGAAATCCGTCGTCACTTCCCCATCGATCTCATAGCCCACGCATACCGGTATCTCATCCAGATACCCAAGTACGTCAAGCACCGTAAACGCCACATCCGTTGCGCCCTGCATCCTGCATCCGTACTTAGAGGCAACACAGTCGAACCATCCCATCCTCCTTGGACGCCCGGTCGTCGCTCCGAACTCGCCGCCGTCGCCTCCGCGGCGTCTCAGCTCATCCGCTTCCTCTCCGAAGATCTCACTTACGAACGCGCCGGCTCCTACCGCGCTGGAGTAAGCCTTGCATACTGTGATCACCTTCCCGATCTCATACGGCGGGATCCCTGCCCCGATGGCTCCGTAGGCTGCCAATGTGGAGGAAGAGGTCACCATAGGATAGATCCCGTGATCCGGATCCTTAAGCGTTCCAAGCTGTCCCTCAAGAAGGATCTCCTTCCCCTCTTTCAACGCATTGTAGAGATAGAGCGACGTATCGCATACATACGGTTCTATCATCCTCTTATATTCCTGAAGCTCGTTATAGAGCTCATCCGGATCGATCGCCGGCTTATGATACAGGTGCTCAAGCAACACGTTCTTCTGTGCCGTGATCCTTACTACCTTCTCCCTTAGCAGCTCATCATCAAACAGCTCGCTTACCTGGAATCCGACCTTCGCATATTTGTCTGAATAGAACGGAGCGATCCCTGACTTCGTAGAGCCAAAGGACTTGCCGCCCAGCCGTTCCTCCTCATACGCATCAAAATTCTTGTGATATGACATTACCATCTGTGCACGGTCTGATACCAGGATCTTCGGCGCCGGAACTCCCCTGTCGACAACAGACTGTATCTCCTTGCAGAGAACCGGAATATCCAGTGCGACACCATTCCCGATGATGCTCGTGGTATGGCCATAGAATACACCGGATGGCAGGGTGTGCAGCGCAAATTTCCCATAATCATTGATGATCGTATGCCCCGCATTCGCTCCTCCCTGGAATCTTACGATAATATCCGCCTTCTCGGCTAACATATCCGTGATCTTCCCTTTTCCTTCGTCTCCCCAATTGGCGCCAACTACTGCTCTTACCATATCAATTCCTCCTGCGTTATCATTTAACTATAATCCACTCAAAACCAGATAACATTATACTATATTTTCCTGCTTCTGTAAAATGCATTTTAAAACTTTTGCTCTACATAAGCGGCGCCACCATCCGCAGCACGTGTCCGCACAGCTTGGTGAGCAGGCTTCTCTCCTTGGCCTCCACCAGCGTTACCTTGTGGCACTTCTTGAGAGTCTTCTTGAAATCCTTCTCGATCCTGTCGATCTCTGGATTATTATAGATGAATACGCCGCATTCAAAATGCAGGTAGAGACTTCTGTAATCCAGATTGATGGTCCCCACCGTAGCCGTGTCGTCATCCGAGACAAACACCTTGGCATGGACGAATCCGGGCGTGTACTCATAGATCTGGACGCCGCTCTCGATCAGCTCCTTATAATAGGTCTTCGCCACTGCAAACGCATACCACTTATCCGGGATATGGGGCATGATGATGATGACCTCGATCCCGCTCTTGGCCACCCTTGTAAGCGTGGTGATCATCTCATTGTCCAGTATCAGATAAGGCGTCATGATATGTACATACTTCTTCGCATGGTTCAGTATGTGGAAATACACCTCTTCACCTACATTCTCATTGTCAAAGGGACTGTCCGCATAGGGGATCACATAGCCTAAGCCTCTGTGAAGCTCCGTCTTCTTAGGCGTCAGGTATTTCTTATATCTCTCGGGCCGTCTCTCTTCTACGTTCCACATCTGCAGAAATATCATGGTCAGGCTTTGCACCGCGTCCCCCTTAAGCATGACCGCCGTGTCCTTCCAGTGTCCGAACCGCTCTTTCCTGTTGATGTACTCATCTCCTAAGTTGATCCCTCCGGTAAATGCCACCTTGCCGTCGATCACACAGATCTTGCGGTGGTCCCGGTTGTTCTGGGTCGTTGACAGGAACGGTTTGATGGGATTCGACATCTTGCACTGGATCCCGAATCTCTCAAGCTGTCTTGGATAATTATAGGGCAGCATGGATATGGCGCACATGCCGTCATACATGAAGCGTACTTCTACGCCGTCCCTTGCCTTCTCCTTGAGGATCTCAAGGATTGATCCCCACATGTATCCCTTCTCCACGATAAAATATTCCATGAATATGTATCTTTTGGCCTTCTTAAGCTCCGACAGCATCGCTCCAAGCTTATACTCCCCCAGCGGGAAATACTGGACCGACGTATTGCGGTAGGTGGGGAACCCCAATTGCCTGGACAGATAATAGGACAGATGGGCATTGGCAGACTTGCTCGCCCACAGGTTCTCCACGATCTCCGGATCCTGCTGCATATACGGAGCCGTCTCGATCCTTAAGGTTGACAGCCTGTTCTGCAGGAATCTGGTGCCCACCTGCATCTGCACAAAGATATAGAATATCACTCCAAACACCGGAAATACCAGGACGCACAGCATCCATGTCATCTTGAACGCCGGATTGCCCTTCGTATTGATGATGTATATCAGTATCACTGCTTCTAACACGATCAGCGTTCCATAAATATATGGAAGATATGCCTGCAGATAATGGATCGATCCCGCTATAGACCCTAATTGAATCAGCAGCATCAGCAGAATAATTCCGGTTCTGCTGAAAATGATACGGAATAATCCCTTCTTTGCCGTTCCGGACGCCTGGTTTTTGTTCATAATACACACTCCTTTTTGTAACCACAGACAACAGTTTAACACAGTTTCCTCCAATAATCTAACAGATTACTTATTTTTTACACACATTTTATTATTATTTTAGAGGAAAAATAATGCAATGTGTGATATGATAGATATTAGAATATAATTTTTGAAAGGAGATATAATTATCATGAAGAAATGGGGCAAAGGCTTAATGGGGCTGGCAGCAGCAGGCGGCGCGATCGCAGGCCTTATCTATTATTTAAAGAAAAAAGATTCCTGTGAGGATGATGATTTTGATGATGATTTTGAAGACGACGACTTCGATCTTGACAGTGACTTAAAGCCTGTATCAGACCGTGAATATGTTTCTCTGAATCCATCCGCCAAGAGCGAGGAAGCTGACGAAGAAGCTTCCGGGGAGGCCGCTGCTGAGGATGCTGAACCAGAAGAGGCAGACAGCGCGGATGCTGACGAAGATTAGTATATGCATGCGGAACGGACACAACACCAGAGAAGGTTGCTGTGTCCGTTTTCGTCTCAAGAACTATTGATTTTCATTCCAATAAAGCGTAAAATATATCTTAAATATGGCAGACAGGAATGAAGAGGGCTTAAGCTATGATGAGTAAAAAGAAGAAAAAACAGTTACTTAGGAAGATGCGGAACAACATGATCGTGCTTGTGATGTTTATCCTGGTGATCATGCTGTGTACGAACATCCTGCGCAATTCATTGATGGACAACACCAACAAGATGGGACTTTCACTCGTGGAGAATTATTCCACATCCGAAGAGAGCAATATGCGCGCCTGTGAGTCCATTCTGACTCTCAGCGTGAACTATATCGAAGAACGTGAACAGGACGGCGTTTCACTCAAGGAGCTCAAGGAAGGCCTCTACCCTTTCATGAACGGCCTGACCGAGCTTTACGGCCCAGAGAATATTCAGGTCTATGGCAAGGCTCTTGACGACGATCATTTCATATCTAACATTCCGGAGATCGAAGATATGGAAGACTATGATGTCACCGATACGGACTACTATCAGGGCGCTGCAGCGGCAGACGGCGGGATCTATATCTCCCCGGCATATGTTGATGTGGTAACCGGGCAGAACGTGATCACCATGTGCAAGACCGTCCCGTCTACCGGAAGCTTTCTCGCCATTGATATGATGTTCTCTTATTTCGAGCTGAATAATGAGAACCTCACTCTTCCGGCGAATGCCTCTTACTACCTGATCGACAAAGAAGGAACCCTGCTTTATTTCAAGGCCGCTACCGACCACACCTACGATGAATTCCAGGTGCTGGTAGACGGATTTATGGAGCAGTCTAACCTGGCTAAGGGAAGTCAGGTATTGGAGAATGTCATAGCCATGGACGGGCATGCCCGTAACGTTTATTTTCACCAAATGACGAACGGATGGACGGCTATACTGACCATACCGGAATCCGAGATTTTTACAGGTCTTGACACCTTTAACTACATAAGTATCATGGTAGCCCTCCTTGGCCTGGCGCTGATCATCTTCCAGGCTGTCAGGGAATACAGGCAGGAGAAACAAAACCAGCTCCTTGTAGAAGAGCGCAATCGGATGGCAGACCGCAACCGGATCTATCAGAATGCCATGAACAGCACGGCACGGGCCTATCGGGCTATCTATTACGTTGATATGCTCACCGGCAGATATGATATGCTCTATCCCCACCGCGGCAGGAATACAGAATCCGGAGATTATAACACAGAATTCGTATCCAAGCGTTTTGAAGCCGGTATCATTGCAGAAGAGCACCGGGAACAGGTACAGCAATTCCTTGACCTGTCTAACATCGTAAAGCTTCTGGAGACCGAGGACCACATTGAACTTCAGTATAAACGTATCGATGAGAACGGCAAATACGAATGGTGCTCCACCGTCGCCACCATAGCCGAGATGGACGGGGAACAGGCAACCGCCATTACGCTGACCATCCGAAGTATAGACGAGATCATCCACCGCGAAGAGAAACAAAAAGAGATGCTCGCGCTGGCGGCAGAACGCGCCGAAGCCGCCAACCTGGCAAAGAGCGATTTCCTGTCCCGGATGAGCCACGATATCCGCACACCGATGAACGCCATCCTTGGTATGACCGCTGTCGCCGGCATGCATATAGACGATAAGGAACGCGTCCTCGATGCTCTTGGCAAGATCACCGTCTCCAGCAAGCACCTTCTGGGACTGATCAATGAAGTCCTGGATATGAGCCGGATCGAGAGCGGGAAAGTCAGCCTTACAGAGGGTATCTTTAACCTGTCCGATACCTTCGAGAATCTGCTGACCATCTTCCATTCCCAGATGGAAGCCAGGAATCTGGAACTCTGCGTGAACGTGGTCAATGTGGAACACGAGAGCGTGATCGGCGACGAACAGCGGCTGCAGCAGATATTCATGAATATCATGGGCAACGCGGTCAAGTTCACACCAGAGGGCGGAAAGATCAGCCTTTATATTGAAGAGAAGCCTTCACATATTGCAGGCAGCGGATTCTTTGAATTTACTTTTGAGGATACCGGCATCGGAATGGAGAAGGATTATATTCAGAAGATCTTCGAACCATTCTCCCGTGCTGCGGATTCCCGCATCGGCAAGATCGAAGGAACCGGTCTTGGCATGAGTATCGCCGTCAACATCGCCCGTATGATGAACGGCGACATCAAGGTAGAGAGCACTCTGGGGGAAGGCTCCAGATTCACCGTTCAAGTATATTTGAAACTCAACGACGTTACACAGGCGGATATTGACGCCTTCTCTTCTCTTCCGGTGCTTGTAGCAGATGATGAGGAAGCTGCCTGCGAGAGTACCTGCGAGATTCTGAACAGCCTGAACATGGATGCGGAATATGTGCTTGACGGTGATTCTGCCATCAAGCGCATCATCGAAGCCCACGAAGCCGCAAGAGACTTCGCCGTTGTGATCCTTGACTGGAAGATGCCGGGGAAGGATGGACTGGCTACGGCCAAGGAGATCCGCAGCCTGGCCGGCAATGATATTCCGCTCATTATCCTGTCGGCCTATGACTGGTCAGATATCGAGGCGCAGGCAATGGATGCGGGTATCGACGCATTTATCGAGAAGCCTTTGTTCAAGTCCCGGCTGATGAAAGTGTTGAAGGATGTGCTGGGTCTTGATAACAGCGAGAGACCTGCCACTGCGCTTGAGACCTTCAAGGAGCAGGATTTCTCAGGCAAAAGAGTCCTTCTGGTGGAGGACAATGAACTGAATATCGAGGTGGCGGCAGAGCTTCTTGACATCGTAGGCATCCAGGTAGACCAGGCTTTGAATGGCCAGCTCGCGGTTGACTGTGTGCTTGACCACGAACCCGGCTACTATGACCTGATCTTCATGGATATCCAGATGCCGGTAATGAACGGATATGAATCCACCAGGGCGATCCGGTCGTCCGGCAGAGAGGATCTTAAGACGATCCCTATCGTCGCCATGACGGCGGACGCTTTCGCAGACGATATCAGGAAATCCGAAGAAGCCGGTATGAACGGACATATTTCCAAGCCGGTGGATATCGAGAAGTTAGAAGAAGCCCTGCGGACATTTTTATTTCATTAGATTTACAGAGGTTGATTGCAATGACCATAACAGCCCGGCTTGATAATCTTAAGCTCGTACAGACGCTTATCATGGAACATCCCGATATCCCGGATGCCTCGAAGAAGAAATTATGCCTCGCCGCCGAGGAAGTATTCGTCAACATCTGTTCCTATGCCTATGAAGGGGAGGCCGGGCTTGTCGAAATTACCCTTGAGGCTACAGGACCGATCGTCATGACTTTCCGTGATGAGGGAAGACCCTTCAACCCTCTCGATAACCCTGCAGATCCCGACGATTATGACCTGGATACACAGATCGGGGGACTTGGGAGACTGATCGCATTTGGATTCGTGGACGATGTCAGCTATGCGTATGAGGACTCCAGGAATGTCTTGGCACTCAGAATCAAGACAACACTTCTCGCATAGAGGAGTAGAAACTGTGATAGGAAGGAGAATCAGATAACTATGGGATTATATTTAAACAGCAGGGTGCCTTTCGATTCTTACCGTGCAATCGCATCAGAAAGATACTTTGTAGACAAGACTGCCCTGATCGCCGAACTCATTCCTGCGCTTGGCACAAGCCAGCGCTTCTTCTGCCTGACCCGGCCGCGCCGGTTTGGGAAAAGCGTCATGGCCAATATGATCGGGGCGTTCTTTGGCAAAGCGATGGACTCTGGCGAGATATTCGGCAAGCTTCAGATCGCATCACCGGAGATTGCCGTAAAACTTGAGAAGAATTCCTGCAAAGGCTACCTCGAATATCTGAACCACTATGATGTTATCTATATTGATTTCAGCAGGATGCCGGAAAACTGCCGCTCATACGATACTTATATCAACTGGATCCTTCAAGACCTGAAAACAGACTTATCCGAATGTTTTCCGGAATGCAAGATAGATCCGGCACATTCTATCTGGAATATATTATCTCTGGTCTATCAGAAGACCGGACATCGCTTCGTCTTCGTCCTGGATGAGTGGGACGCCGTATTCCATATGAATTTTATTACGGATCCGGACAGGAAGGAATATCTTCTCTTTTTAAAATCACTCCTGAAAGACAATATTTACGCAGAGCTTGTCTATATGACCGGTATCCTGCCAATTGCCAAATATTCAGAAGGCTCGGAACTGAATATGTTCCTCGAATACCATATGGCAACGACTGAACGTTTCAGTGAATACTTCGGTTTCTCTAATCTGGAGGTCGACCGGCTCTACGATATCTATCAGCAGACTACCGATCCGGTTAGGTTCACACGCGGGGATCTGCGCACCTGGTACGACGGCTATTACACCGCCGGCGGGGAACGAATGTACAATCCGCGTTCTATCGTATGCGCCCTGACGAATAATCAATTACACAATTACTGGACCAGTTCCGGAATCTATGATTCCGTATTCAGTTATATTAAGAATGATATAGACAATATACAGGATGACCTGGCGCTCCTCTTTGCAGGTGAGGGAATCCCCGCCGACATCCAGGAGTATGCGGCCATTTCTATGCAGCTTGAGACAAAGGATGAGATCTATTCGGCTATGGTGACCTATGGTCTTTTGACCTACAAAGACGGACTTGTGTACATCCCTAATCAGGAATTGATGGACAGTTTCGCCGCTATGATGAAGAAAGAGAAATCTCTGGGCTACATTTACAATCTGGCAAATGCCTCCAAAAAGATGCTGCATGCAACCCTGACCGGCAACACCCAGGAAATGGCCATGATATTGAAATATGCCCACGACACGGAATCTCCGATCTTCTCTTACAACAGCGAGATTGAACTGTCGGCAATCGTTAACCTTGTCTATCTGGCTGCAAGGGACAGCTACCATGTAGAGCGGGAAGACAAGGCAGGGGAAGGTTTTGTGGATTTTATCTTCTATCCTGTCCGCAAGAATATGGATGCCTTCATCCTCGAACTGAAAGTCGGCAGGACTCCTGAAGATGCCATCCGGCAGATCCGTGATAAGAAATATGCCTTGCGTTTCCATGGAAAGCTGGGTGAAACTCCTAAATACACAGGACGGATCCTGGCAGTCGGAATCAGTTATGACAAGAAAACGAAAGAACATTTCTGTAAAGTAGAAGAACTATAACCCATCCACTTTACTGGCCGGATGCCTTGCAGCAGCGTGCAAGGCATCCGGGAATAGTAACGGGAAATCAACTTTCCCTGCATCCTCTTTTCATCTCTATTACTGTATGATTCAGATCCAGCACCCGCATATACTGCATCCGGTCCGTGATATTCTTCACCACCTCGATCCCATGGATCTCATACTCTCCGGTATCCGCCGAATAATCCGTAGGATCGAACGGGACTCCGTTGTCTCTTAACCGGAACAGCAGGGTGTCTTCCGTAATACACAGATTGATATCTATCGTATCCGCCTTCTTCCCGCCGTACCGGATAATATTCACCAGCATCTCCTCCGCCGCCACCGCAAGGAGGTTCGCCCTCCCCGCATCTACCTGATGCGCCTGGCAGAACTCCATTATCTCTCTTGGAACACGCTCCGCCTCTTCTAAGTCCGCGACCACCGAGATATCATAGACTGCCTCCTCTTCTCTCTTAGGAAGAAGCAGGAATCCCTGTCCCTTATACTTCATCTTCCGGTAGATGCATACGGTCACAGCCGTAAGGATCTCGCTGAACACGAATGCCGCCATCAGCGCGTTCAGAAGATCAAGCCCAGCCGCCCTTGCTGCAAAGAGAAATACAACGGCAAGCGGAAGGATCGCCACACAAGTCTGCAGCGATGTCACGATCCCCGATAACTTCGTTTTCTCCGTACTCTGATAGTAGGTTGTCATAAATTTGTTCAGCAGATAGAACGGCAGAGAACACACGAAGATCCGAAGGGCCGCCGCCGCCATCTCCAAAAGAGCGCCGCCTGTGATACCGAATAATGCAACCACAGCTTCCGGAAATACCAGCAGGATAACCAGTAACACGGCAAGTACGGCATAGCTGTACAGCAGCACATGCTTCACAAGGCTTCGGATTCCGAAGTAATCCTTCTCCCCGTAGATCACGCCGCCGATCGAGGCGATGGTACCGATGATCCCGCCCACCAGAAGTTCTACCAGAAGTACCACATTGGTACACACGGTATAGACCGCCATCGCGTCATTCCCGATCAGACGCACGATCATGGTATTCAGTCCCAGATCCTTAAGGGTCAGGAAGATCATATACAGAAGCGTAGGCACTCCCGTTGAGAAAGCCAGTACAAAAGCGCCCGCTGCCTGGCCTTCCCTTCGCCCCTGCTTCGCGTCTTCCCCCGGATGCTTCCTGTCCTTTCCGCCCCCAAAGGACATGACATACCGAAGCATCCGCTTGGGAGATCGAAGATAGCGGATCAGCACCAGCATCGCGATCCCGTACCCCAGCACCGTCGACAATGCGGCTCCCGCCGTCCCAAGCGCCGTGAACTTAAGGATCAGATAATCCAGCGCCAGGTTGATCACATTGGATACGATCACGTAGGCAGACGCCACCGACGGGTTATTGTCCACTGCCACATAGCTCATAAACTGCAGCGCAAGGCTGATAACCGGCGCTCCAAGCAGAGTCACGAATACGAATCTCTCCACATCTCTCAAGAGGGAGCCGCCCCCGGTGAGCGCCTTTGCCAGCATCGGCGATGTGACCGAAAGCAGCGCGAATAATATCCCGCACAGCACACTCACCGTCAGCGTCACGGAGAATACACGGTTCGCCTCATCTCTCTTCCGTTTCCCAAGCAGGATTCCCGCCGCGACGCTTCCGCCCACCCCAAGGACATATCCCGGGATTTCCATGATATGGTCTACGGTCATTCCCACCTTGACAGCCGACATGGCATCCGCCCCCAGGATATTGCCCACAAGCATGGTATCCACGATATTCCCCAGCTGAAGCGCGGCAGTCATCATAATACTCGGCAAGAGATACTGCCAAAGCTTGGTCTTGATCAATTTTTCATTTCTCTCCATAGAATCCTCTTTCTTTATCCAAAAAACTCCAGCCCATCCAACGCACCGATCGCATTCTCAAGATACCGGTCGTCCGTGATCGGCCATTTGTATCCAAGACGATAGAGGGCTTCTGCTGTAAACAAGTTATCCGACTTCAGTTCATAGCGCCGCTCCTCGTCATCCGATGCATAGGCGATCAGGCCGAGAACCGCATCGCTCTTCTCTCCTTCCTTCGCCGTCTCATGAAGAACCCTCTCGAACTCGTCATCCGGTACGATACGGATGGCAAACCCATAGGAGCGCATGGCATAGATCACATCCGACATATAGATCCGGTGGCTGTTATAAGCATGGAAAACAGTAAAACCACCATCGCTTGCCGCAAGCTTCAGCACTGCCAGAGCCGTGGAATCAATGGGCGAGAACTCCGCCGGCGCATGCATCATTCCCATTGGGAAGCATCCCAGAGTCTTGTATGCCGCCAGGGCACGCATGAACCCATTGGTTACGAAATTAATCTGGAACTCTCCGTCTGATCTCCTGCTCATGAGATTCCCCACACGGATGATCTTCGCCTCTACTTCGCCCTTTGCACATGCCTCCAGTATCACACGTTCTGCCAGGAACTTCGTCCGTATATAATCATTTTCCAAGATCTGGCCGAAGTACAGTTCGTCTTCCCGCATGAGCTTCGTAGACGGCACCGTATGCGCATTGCCCTCTCCAGCCACGGACGTGGTTGAAATCTGTACCAGACGCCTGCCCGCCCGCCTGCAGAGCTCTGTGATATTCCTGACGCCCTCCACATTGATCCGATCCAACAGATCGTCCTTCACAAAATGCTTCACACAGGCCGCGCAGTTGATCACCGTGGCAAATGGAAGCGCCTCAAGGCTTAGCACCATATCCCGGTCCGTAATATCGCCGTCGATACACACGATCCGTTCCTCAAACGCATCCAGAAACGGCGTATCAAAGTAATACATCAGCATATTCATCAGCCTTTTTTCGCTGGATGGATAATTCCCTTTCCGCACCAGACAGTATGCCCTGCCCTTATAGCCTAACAGGAATTCCCGCAGCACATGGATGCCTAAGAATCCGGTCGCGCCCGTAAGCAGGATATTGCTAAGGCTTCCTTCTTTGATCTGCTCCACATTCTCGCTGCAGTTCCTTGAGAGCAGCCTGCAGATTGCAGAATAATCATACTCCTTGATATCCGACGCCGCATCCTTACACTCTGTCTTCTGAACCCCTTTCCCTTCAATGAATTCAGCAAGTTTCTTCGGCGTTGGGTTGGCGAAGACATCCTTATAAACCACCGGATACCCCTCTGTGATCGCATACATGACAATCTTCGTCGCACTTAAGGATGTGCCCCCGATCTCGAAAAAGTTATCCGTAATCCCTACCCTGTCAAGAGTCAGGATCTCGGCAAATTTGCCGCACAGTTCCCTTTGAAGTTCGGTAACAGGCTCCACATATTCTCTTTCTGCCGCCTGGTAAGTGATCTTGGGAAGCTGCTTCTTGTCAATCTTTCCGTTGACGGTAAGGGGCATCTTCTCAAGCTGCATCAGGGCATTCGGCACCATATAATGGGTGAGTTTCGATCTTAAATGCTCTGTGAGCATGGCAAGGTCAATCTCCTTCTCCGCCGTAAAATATCCTGCAAGATACTCTTCGCTTCCGTTACTCCTTACGATCACCTTGCTTGTCTTCACTCCGTCAAATGTGTTGATCGCACCCTCAACCTCGTCTAACTCCACCCTAAGTCCTCGAAGCTTCACCTGATTATCAAGCCTCCCCTGGAACACGATCTCGCCCTTTCGGTTCCATTTGACAAGATCCCCGCTGTGATAGGCAGGAAGCCCGCGAAGCCTAAAGAAGGACTTCCTGTTCTTATCCGGAAGCTTCACATAACCTCTCCCCACACCGGCTCCGCATATGATCAGCTCGCCGCTTACTCCCACCGGGAGAAGCTTATTCTTCCGATTAACCACATAGAGCTTCATATTCGTGAGCGGACCGCCGATCGTGATCTCGCCGTCATTCTCCAATATCTTCGTGGTACAGCTCACGGTACACTCCGTCGGCCCGTAGCTGTTGCCGATGACAGCCGTCGGATTGACCCTTCGCATCTTACCGTAGAGTGTCTGCGGATAGGGCTCCGCCCCTATGACAAATGCCTTCACTCCGGCAAGAGCCTCCCGCATCTGGGGAACCTCTATGATATTCGTCATATATGACGGCGTACACTTCATGATGTCCACTTTATTCTTGATCAGAAGTTCGGCAAGGGCAAGCGGATTGTGGATCTCCTCCTCGTTGGCCATACAGATGGTCATACCGTTGCACAGGGGTATGAACTCTTCCATGACCGACACATCAAAAGAGATAGAAGCCAGCGCAAGGGATACGGTTCCATTGGCCGTATAACTGGTGCTCTCCGGATTCTTTGGATTGGAGTTGACGAAGTTACAGAGATTGCCGTGTTCGATCAGCACACCCTTGGGCCGTCCCGTGGATCCCGAGGTGTAGAGGCAGTATGCCAGAGAAGAGGTCTGAATCGCAAGTCCGGGATCAGACTCCCATTCCTCCTCCCTTCCCTCTTCTGCCTTCAATAATTCCTCCACCGTCAATACCCGGTAAGGCTTGCCTGCCCACAAGGCGCTTCTCTCATCCCTGATCTGCTCCGTGGTGATCACATAAGGACACTCGGCATCCGTCAGGCAGAAATCAATCCTGTCATCCGGGTACTCCGGCACCAGCGGAAGGAATGCGCCGCCTGCCTTCAGGATTCCCTGCCTGGTGATATAGACGTTGACGCTTCTCTCTAAGATCAGGCCCACGATGGTATCTTCTTTCACTCCAAGCCCGATCAGGGAATGGGCAAGCCGGTTGGCCAGATGATTCAGTTCTTCATAGGTCAGTTTCTCTCCGTTTGCGATCACCGCCGTCCTTTGAGGTGCCTTTTTCACCCACGCTTCAAATAACCGATTCACACTGACCGGCTCCACCGGATAGTCCGTCTCGTTGAAGCTCTCGATCAGCCTCTCCTGCCTTGCCGACAGGATGTTCACGTCTCCAAGGGTCAGCGCCCCAAGGAAGCTTACTGCCGCCTCCGTCAAGACCTCGTACAGATCTTCCATGAACGCTTCGCTGAACATATTCTTCCGGTATTCGAACTCATACCGGTACTTCCCGTTCTCCAGGAAGATATTCACAGAGATCGCCGCCTTCGCCCGATCGGACACCGCCTCGCGAAAGACGGTCTTCTGCTCGCCGATCTCAAACTCCACGAAATCATCCCCCTGGTAGACGAACATGATCTCCGGACGGATCCCATATGCCCTGCTGATCTCGGCAAAGGAGTAGATATCATTAGCCATGGAAGACAAGAGCTGTTCCTGCACACGGCTTACATAATCCGGGATCTCCGTCTGTTCCTCAAGCATACACAGCACCGGCAGCGTCTTCACCAGCATCCCGGCCGTACCCGCAGTCCGGCCGTCGCCTCTTCCGTTATAGATCGTCGTAAAGCAGGCCTCCTCGCTCCCGGCGTATTTCCCCAGCACATATCCCATCACAGAGAGGAAGAACACATTCGGCGTGATCTTATGCTTCCGGCAGTAACTCTCCACCCGCTTGGGGGACAGTCTGCTGCTGTAGCGGCGGCAGAAGCCGCAGCTCTCCTCCTCGTCATAGACGTCACGGTCCACAACCGTACATTCGGACACCCCGGCAAATACGGAATCATAGTATGCCCTGGCCTTCTGATATGCCTCGCTCTCTCTTGCCTTCTCCTCGCTTACGGCTATGTCAAACTGCGAATAGTCCTCTCCTGCCGGCTCCTCTTCGGTGAGGACACGGTCAAGCTCTTCGGCAAAGATTGCGATCGATGTCCCGTCGCTGACGATATGGTGGAAATCCGTCACCAGATACAGATGTTCCCTGGTCAGAAATGTGGCAATCCGATACAACGGCCCCTCTGCCAAGTCAAAGGGCTTCGCAAAATTCTGAAAGAACGTCTCATACTCTTCTTCCGTCCCGGCAAACTGCTCGATCACAACCTCCCTGTCCTCATTCGGATACATGAAGGTATCTCCGTTCTCATCCGTCCGGATACTGCACTTCATGGCAGGATGGGCGTCTATCACCTTCCTTATGCTTCTGCCAAGACTCTCTATACTGAACGGAACCTCCCTTGAGAATGTGAAGCTCCCCGGCAGATTATAGAAGACTGACCCCGGATTCATCATACATTCCACATAGATTCCAAGCTGCGTCTGTGTCAGCGGATATTTCTCCCGGATCTCCCTTGCGCCTTCCCTCTCTGCATTCTCTATATATGCCCCCAATTTCTCTATGGTAGAATACTCTGTCAGATCCCTGATATTGACCGTAACCCCGAATTCCCTGGACAGCATCACGATAAAACGAAGCGCGCCGATGGATGTAAGCCCCGCCTCATGAATATCCTCCGTGATCCCGAACTCCTCATACCCCAGAATCTCCGCCAGACAGTCATAGATCCTCTGCTGAACCTCATCCTTCGGCCTTACGATCTCTTCCGCCTCTTTCTTAGGTACCGGAAGGGCGCGCTTATTGACCTTATGGTTCTGGGTGAGCGGGATCTGATCAATCTGCATGGTGACCGCCGGAACCAGATAAGGCGGCTTCCTCTCCCGGATAAATGCATACAGCGCGCCGATATCCACCGAATCGTCAGAGACAACGTAAGCCGCAATGAACTTGCCGCCGCCCGCCTCGTCAAAGGCTGCAACCGTAACATCCCTGATCCCGCCGAATTCGCGGATAACTCCTTCCACCTCCGTAAGCTCGATGCGGAATCCCCGGATCTTCACCTGGGCGTCATTCCTTCCGATGAACTCTATATTTCCATCCGGAAGGAAACGAACGATGTCACCGGAACGGTAGACTCTCCGGTAACCCTCATCCTGAGAGAACGGATTCCTGATAAAGACCTCTTCCGTCTTCTCCGGACGGTTCAGATATCCTCTTCCCACCTGAGGCCCGGCAATCCACAGCTCGCCCGGAACACCGACCGGAAGCCGCTTCCCGTGACGGTCGGTCACATACAGCCGGATATTCTGATTGGCGCTGCCGATCGGAACGTTCTGATACATCCGGTCCATCGGAAATGCCGTCGTAAGGATGGTGCACTCCGTCGGCCCATAGACATTATAGAATCTGTATTCCGGCAGAGCGACAGGGACAAGCGTCTCCCCGCCCACAGACAGGTATTTCGGATACCTGGCATCCGGGAACAGGCTGGCGTACTGTCTTCCCACCTGGGTCGTCATGAAGCTGTGGGTGATCTGATTCTTCTCGAAGTAATTCCGAAGCGCGAGAAGCTCAAGCCGGATCTCTTCCTCAATAATATGTACCTGCCCGCCGCTTGCCAGGGCCGGATACGTATCCATCATGTTGGCGTCAAAACCAAAGGAAGCATACGCCGCCACCCTGCTGTCTTCCGTCATATGATAATAATTCCGATACCAGTGGATGAAGGCCGCAAGGTTGCCGTGCTCCAGCATCACACCCTTGGGAAGCCCCGTCGTTCCCGAGGTGTAGAGCAGAATAAACAGATCCTCCTTAGACGGATACCATGGCTTAAGCTCCTCTGCCGCCGCAGCGTCCGGCAGTCCGGCAAGCTCCTCTATCGTCAGCACCTCCCCCTCATAATCCGGCACCAAAGGAAGCAGCGCTTCCTCCGCGATCAGAAGCCTTACCTTCGCATCCTCCATCATGAATTTCAGCCGCTCCGGCGGATAGCTTGGATCCAACGGCTGATAAGCCGCTCCTGCTTTCACCACGCCGTAAGCCGCAGCCGGCATATACTCACATCTGGGTATCAGGATCGCCACCACATCCTCCCTTCCGATTCCTCTGGAATGGATGTAAGATGCGATCCGGTCCGTCATCTCCCCGAACTGCCGATAGGTCATCTTATGGTCCCGATAGACTACCGCCGTCCGGTCACCATAGCGCCCGATTGCCTCCTGGATCAGATCTACCACCGTGCGATTCTCATCATAAGGGCATTCCGTCCGGTTCAATGCATCCAATTCTGCCGACAAGTTATCCGTAAGCAGAGACAACTCCGCGATCCGGGCTTCTCCCTTTGCAACCTGCATAAGGACCGCATCAAAGGATTCAAGGAATCGCTCTATCGTCTTCTGATCGTATATTTCTCTGTTATATTTTACCTTCACTACAAGCTTGCGCCCTGCAATTACAGTGCAGATCCCAAGCTTCGCCTTGCTGTCCTGATAATCCCCCAGCGAGAAGGAATCATAGAATCCGGCTTCACTCGTAAGATAAGGAAAAGAACTCCATCCGAATTCCGCCCGAAGCTCTTCAAAGGGAATCTCATCATGCATCCTGCTATCTTCCGCCTGCCTGATATAGCCGCCATAATACTCCCGGAAATCCGGCGTCTTCTCGCTGTCAAGGAATACCGGGAACAACCGCCCCTTTGCCGCAACTGCCGCCAGCGCCGCCGTATGGCCGGTATACTTCGATAATACAAGCATCAGGACTGATTTTGCCAACTCTATCATATCCCATTCCCGTTCCATACAAAAAGAAGCCGCCGCCAGCGCCGCTTCCTTCTTCACACTGTGTATATATTCCGCTTCCGTCATTCCCGTCCCGTCATGATCGGCAAGCAGGCAGGAATCCAGCTCCGGCTCCCTGACTATATCGCCGTAATATGCAAAATCATCTCTCATCTTATCACCTCTCCTGCGCTTCTGATATCCAGTTTCTTGTCAAACCCGGTAAGACGGAACACATCCATGACCTCGTTCCCTACATGGATCACAGAGAATGTGCCGTTTTTATCCTTCATCTTCTTATATGCCGCTACTACTTCCCGAAGGCCGGAGGATGAGATATACTCCAGCTTCTTAAAATCCAGTATCAGGGCGGCCGTCTCCTCCGGGAGCGCTTTGACCGCCTTCCCAAGATCAGGGGAAGACTGGGTATCAAGCCAGCCCTCTACGTGGAGCGTGGCAGCGGTGCCTTCTGTTTTCATTGTGATTGTCATGGTGAATCCTCCTTGTGTTCTTTTCAATTATATTTCAGGCAGAGCATGGTGATATCGTCGGCCTGCTCTGCATCGCCTGCGAACTCGGCTACAGCATGGTCAATCATATGGAGCAGTTCGGCGCATGTTTTATCTTGATGCAGATTCAATGTCTCCTTAAGCCGTACTTCTCCCCATAGTTCTTTCCCCCGGTTCATGGCTTCGGTTATGCCGTCTGTGTATAGGAACAGGCTGTCGCCGGAATTCAGTTCCAGGTCGGCGCTTACATATTCTTCGTCTTCAAACAGTCCTAACGGGACTCCTGATTCAAGGCGAATGGCTTCAAAATTACCGCGGCACAGGTAAGGCGGATTGTGACCGGCGCTGGCGAAGCTATATCTTCCGGTGTTCAGGTTCAGAATCCCGATGAATACTGTGACGAACATTCCCGATGGATTTCTGACGCATAGCTCCTGATTGGCCTGCTCCAGTATCCGGGAGGGAGCGCTTCCTTCCAGTGTCCGCTCTCTTATCAATGTCATGGCACGCATCATGAACAGCGCCGCCGTGATCCCCTTGCCGGAGACATCCCCGATCACGGTGGCAAGCCGGTCATCGGATATCTTGAAATGATCATAGAAGTCACCCCCGACCTGTCTCGCCGCCTTCATACCGGCATAGAGGCTGAAGCGGGGATCGTCCTTATATGGGTCATCTCCATCCGGCAGGCTTGCCTCCTGGATGCGCTTTGCGGCTTCCATCTCGGCCCTCTTGCGCTCCGCCGCAGCCGCCATATCTGCCGTCTGCTTTATATAGTATGCAAGCTCTTCCGCCATCTGGTTAAATGTCTCGGTCATCTGCCCGATCTCATCCCGGCTCTTGACCGCGAGCCGTGCAAATTCTCTCCCTTCCTCCCTGTCTCTTACGAAGTGTCCCATATGCTCCGACAATTCTACGACAGGACGGATCACACAGCGCCGGCTTAAGTACCGAAGCAGGAAGAACAGTACCCCGCAGCCTGCAAGAATCCATGCGGATACCCATCTGACCTCCCTGAAATACGCAGACACAACCTCCAGGCGTTCCAGATCCGCGCCCGTTACTGCCTGGATCCTTCCGTCCGGCCCATAGACCGGACAGTACGCGGTCGCCACATAGCCATATTGATTCCTGACGATCCGAAAGCCGCTCTCTTCCCTTCCCTCATATACATGAAGCGCCTCCGAAGGTACCTCTTCTTCCACGATCTGTCCCGGCTTCCACCCGGTATCCTCTGTCATTCCCGAGATCATTGCGACCGTCAGCGACCTCCCATCCTCAGAGGGGACATAGGTATAGACATACTTTAATCCCATTTCCTTCTGAATCTGGTCCATCTCTCTCTTACAGTCCTGATAATAAATGCTGTCACCGTCTGACGCAAGCTCTGCCACGTCTGACTGCCGAAATATCTTCGCCGCAAGATGCGCACACCGAAGCAGATAAGCCTGGTTGCGCTCCTGCTCCCGGCGGTAATTCGCTTTGAAACCCGCCGCACATGCCAGTATTCCGAAGCTTAAGATACACACGGCAAATATCACCGTAAGCTTCTTGTATAATTTCATTCGATTAGCTCCTCTGAATATTCTCGTACACCCTGCGCATCGTCATGCCCTGAACGATCGTCGTGAAGAATACCACCGCATATGTCCCGCCCAGGATCACATGATAGATCTCATCGGGGACGATTCCTTGGGTACTCATAGCGAGCGCTACCGACAGGCCTCCCCTAAGGCCTCCCCAGGTCAGCAGCCTGATAAACTGCCCTTTCCGATACCCGTCCGGCAGCGGGCCGATGAACAGCGACGCCGCGCCAAGGCTGCCCGTCCGCCCGATCAGGTTGGCGGCAACCGCCAGTACCGACAAGAGCAATACATGCGGCATCTGCAGGATATGTATAAATGACAGGCCAAGCATGACATACAGGATCGAATTCAGCAGCGTATCCAGAATCCCCCAGAAGATATCGAACTGCTTAAGCATAAGGGGCGCTCCCTTCTGCTCCGACCGGTTGCGAAGCGCAGAGAACAAAACGCCGCAGACAACAGAGGCGATCGCCCCGGAGAATCCGAAGGCCTCACACAGTACATACGCCAGCGACACCGCCAGCAGACTGGTGAAGATCTGCCTTGACTCATCCTTCGTATGGCTGAATATGGGGAAACAGACCGCCGTCACAAGTATCCCCACAACTACAGCTCCGAGAAGCTCCTTCGCCATGACGGCAAAGAAACCGCCGCTTCCTTCGGCCGTGACCATCCCTGAGAAGAAGATAAAAAGAGCCACTCCCATCCCGTCGTTCAGAAGAGACTCTCCCTCGATGATGAAGCTGATCCCAGGCGGCAGATGGAACTTCTTCAGGATACTGGTCGCGGCGATCGGATCCGTAGGCGCAACGATACTCCCGAACATCAGACAGACCGGAAGCGTAAGAGTAAGCCCCAGAAGCTTCCCGGCGCCATAGAAGATCACTCCGTAGAACACGGCGCCAAGAAATGTAGCCCCCACCGCTAGAAGCGAGATCGCCCTCGCATGCTTCTTAAAATCCAGAAGCTTCATATGACAGGAGCCCGCGAACAGCATAAAGCATAAGACACCTTCGATCAGGAATCCCTCCAGATTAAAGAACTGAACCTCTTCAAGTATCTGCGATACGGCCCCCGTCCCCTTAGAGACGGCGCCAAATACCGCCAACGCCCCGCCAAGTATCACTGCAAACAACATTAATGCGATCTCATGGGTGAACCGCGTCACCTTCTCGTTCAAATAACCGAACACCACCACCAGTGCCAGGAAAATAACCGTATTCACTAGAAATGTATCCATCTCTTCTCTCCTCTCCAAAAACCAGAACCTTAGGAACTGCCTGCACTCCTGCCCGGTATCTGCAGCAGCACCTTAACGGTGAATAGCTTCCCATCCGCCAGGATCTCCATCACGCCTTGATATTTCTCTGCAATCAGGTTCACAGATTCCAATCCCTGTCCGTATCCATCCCTCTTGGTGGAACGATAATGCCCGTTCTCCCTGACCAGCTCTCCCTGACACGGATTCATTACCTTGACCGCCAGCATATTCGACGATGTCTGCCCGATTTTCAGGCAGATGTACGGATCTTCCAGCTCCCCGCTCCCGTCTATTGCATTCTCAAGCAGATTCCCCAGCATCACGCAGAAGTCCTGATCCGACACAGGCAGCCGGTTCGGCAGAGACACCGCGAATTCCGTCCGGATCCCCCTCCTCACGCAGACAATATATTTGCGGACATATTCTTCCAGCTTCTCATACTCTTTCTGCCCTACCAGCTCTGCGATCACAATGAGCTGATGCCGGAAATCATGCCGGATCCGGCTGTTCTCCTCCACCGTCCGCAGTAGTTGCTGATATTGCGTCCCCTGCATGGCAAGCATCCGGTTGGCAATCTCCGTCCTCTGCTTCTCCACATAGGTATATGCGACCACATAGAACAGGAAATAGACCAGAATACCCAAAAATACAAAGAGACACAAGGCTACCGGATAGAGCTCTCTGACTTTCCACACATACATGGTACTGTACTCCCGCGGAAACATACAGAAGGTCGCCGCGAAAAACAGCGCCGGGAAGATCCACACCCTCTTCCATATCGCCTCTTCATGCAGATTCGAGATTACCCATCCAAGGTATTTGGATAACGGCCAGCACAGGACTACATCTGCCGCGGCAAGGATGAGAATCTGCACGGTCAGCGCTTCTGTTGAAAAATTCAGATAATTACTGGTCGGATGTATCGTATAGTCAGCCACCGTGGCAAATAAAAACGAATATCCGCCTACCACACAGGCTGTCAGAAACACGAATAATTTCTTGGTAAATAAGATCTTCACTTCCCTGTTATATAGATAGAAACAATAGATACCAACAGGAACCAACACATAATCCGTCTGACTGGGCAGGGGAATTATGAAGCTTCCGATCAGCGCCAGCAACACTGCCGCCGCTGAAAGCGCCAGAATGATCTTCACGATCAGGACAGGCATACGGCTCTTAATATATCCCTGCACAGGATAGAAACACAGCGGAATCAAAGGAATTATTATTGAACAATATAATAAATAGCTTAATATATCTTCCATACCGTTCTTCCTCACATTTCCTCTAATTTGGCAAACTGATACTGATGATACCGGTCCTTGATCAGCGCACGGTCCAATCTTCGGATCGGGAAACGCTGCCCGCTCTTCATCACATACACATCCGCCTCTTCCTTCACGATATCATTCATATTCAGCAGCACACCGCGGTTGCAATTCAGGAAATTCTCTGCCGGTTCCATCAGCTCTAAGATATTGCCAAAGGGAATCCTGTATCGGTACTCCTTCCCGTCCTCCATCACGAATACCGTGTAATTATTGTCTGAAAGCACGTGCTGGATCTTATTCATCGGAAGGCGTACAGACCGGTTCCCGCTGACAAATTCCAGATACCGGTTCAGGGAAGGAAGCTTCCTTCTAAGGTCTTCCATCACCTCGAAGATCCGCTCACATGTGAAATCCTTCTTATCTATATAATCAAAACAATGTACCTGGAATGCCTGCCGGATATGCTCTCTGCTCGATGTCAGAAATATGATCTGGCACTGCGGATTATATTCCCACAGCCGCCCGGCAGCCTCCATTCCGCTCATCTTCCCCAGGAAAATATCTAAGAATACCGCTGTATAATCATTTTTCCCAAGGGACGCAAGAAAATCCTCCCCATTCATATAATATGAAATTCTCAGATCACAGCCATGCTTCTTGCCAAATTGTTCCAGAAACCGGATCAACTCTTCTGCTTCCCGCCTGCTGTCTTCTACTACTGCTATGTTCATGGAATGATCCCCACATCCTTTCCTCTATAAATTCTAACAAATCATACTGTATTTATATCATTCTTTTACCCCAAAAATCTACTTTTTACCCCAGATTTGCGGATTATTTCCTCACTGCATTTATAATTAGAGTGCGCATCTCATAATCAAAACACCCAAGTTGAGGAATCACTATGAACAAAATAAAGCTTAAAAATCAATGGAATCTAACTCTGTTCTGTATGATCGTAGGCGCCTTTATAAGCGCTGTTATCTGGCTGTTCTTAAAGGCAGTCTCAGTCGGTACGTCCTTTCTCTGGGAATGGATTCCAGGAAAGATTACCTGGCCTTTCTATCCGATACTCGTCTGCACCGCGGGCGGCGCCCTGATCGGGATCTTCCGGAAGAAATGCGGAGATTACCCGGAAGAACTGACTGCCGTTCTGGGCAAAATCAAGCAGGAGAAGCGTTATGAATACCGAAACATGCCGGTAATGCTCATCGCCGCTTTCCTTCCGCTGGTAATCGGAAGCAGCGTCGGCCCGGAGGCCGGACTGACCGGAATCATCGTCGGATTATGTTACTGGGCGGGAGATAATCTGAAATTCGCCAAGGGCAATGCAAGGGAATACTCCAAAGTCGGCATGGCCGTCACCTTAAGCCTTCTCTTCCACTCTCCCCTGTTCGGAATCTTCGCTGTAGAAGAAGAGAACAAAGAAAAAGAGATCCCTGATCTTACCAGGACCTCTAAGACCTTCGTCTATGGAATTACGATCGCATCCGGGTTCGGAGCCTATCTGCTCCTGTCCCATCTGTTCGGGGCCGGGATGGGCGGATTCCCGTCATTTCCGCCGCAGGAATTGGTACGGACAGACTATCTGATGATGATCGTCTACATCCTATGCGGCTGCATCCTTGCCAGGTTCTATCAACTGACCCATCACGGATGTGCACACCTCGCCGGGAAGCTTCCTTCTATATTAAGAGAGACCATGGGAGGTCTCTGCCTTGGAATCGCCGGTTCTGCCGTACCGGCAGCCCTGTTCTCCGGCGAAGAGCAGATGGGCGTGCTGATGGGAACCTATCTGGATTACCTGCCGCTATGGCTGATCGCTATGGCTTTCTTCAAGATACTATTGACCAATCTCTGTATTCAGAGCGGACTTGCGGGAGGGCACTTCTTCCCTGTCATCTTCGCAGGAGTCTGCTTAGGATACGGGATTGCAGGCCTTGTATTCCCGGAGAGCGCAGGGCATGTGGTGTTCGCCGCCGCAGTCGTGACATCCGCCCTCTTAGGCGGGATCATGAAGAAGCCTCTCGCCGTGACCATGGTACTATCTCTATGCTTCCCCGTCAAGATGTTCGTGTGGATCTTCCTCTCCGCTGCGATCGGAAGCAAAGTTGTACAGGCGTAACCGTTCAGACAAACTCCCTTGCACAACAGATTCAAACTATAACCGTACGATCACTGCCTCATCTCCCGGCTCAAGCCGCTGTGTCCCTGCCGGGATCTCGATCAGGCAGTTGCACCCGCACATGGAACTTAAGATTCCCGACGCATTCGACCCGTCGGGGATCCGTACATTACCATCTTCACAGTATCCCCGGACGTATCTGGTCACCCGGCTCATCTTGGGGAATGTACTCTCCATCACGGCACGCTCCCTTTTGATCTTAAGATCCGGCCTCCCCGACATCTTCTCCAGCACCGGGCGCACCAGAAGCTCCAGGTTCACGGTTGCCCCGTAGGGATTCCCTGACAGACAGACCAGAAGCTTCCCCTGATACTGTGCGCACAGAGTCGGCATCCCCGGCTTCACCGCAATCTTCCAGAAGATGGTCTCACATCCGAGAAGCTTCACCACCTCATGCATGATATCCTTCTTCCCCACGGACACTCCGCCGGTCGTAACCACAAGATCCGCCTCCTTCGCAGCATCCCTGATCATCTCTGCCGCAGCCTTAGGGTCGTCTCCCACCCGTTTTCCGGCAGTCACTTCCATTCCCCACATGCGAAGCCTTGTCACCAGCGTATAGAGATTCGAATCATAGATCTTCCCGCCTGTAAGCTCCTCCCCCGGCAGTATGATCTCATCCCCGGTGGTGATCACCGTAGCCTTAGGACTTCTGTACACGGCAACACTCTCTAAGCCAAGGCTCGCCAGAATCCCGATCTCCACGGCGCCAAGCGTCATCCCCTCTCCTAAGATCTTCGTGCCCGCCTTGTAATCCTCACCCGTAAAACAGTAGTTCTCATAAGAACCAACCGGCTCATAGACCTCCACCGTCTCTTCTCCGTAGTTCGTATCCTCCTGCCCGACGATACAGTCCGCACCGTCCGGTATGGGCGCTCCCGTCATGATCCGCACGGCAGTCCCCGGCTCCACGCACTTGCTGCCCACATGCCCGGCATCCACTTCCTCCAACACCTTAAGACGCACAGGCTGATCCTTCGCGGCCGTGCGGATGTCCCCGCTTCTTACCGCATACCCGTCAAGAGGCGACCTTGGGAACGGGGGCTGGTCATGCCTGGCGTACACGTCCTCTGCAAGCACCCGCCGCGCCGCATCCCACAGCGTGACTTCCTCCACATCCTTAATCCTGTTCACTCTCTCAAGCAGTAGCTTCTGTGCCTGCTCTAATATTAATCCGCTCACTGTTCCTCCTCCAACCATTCAACCCGTTTATTAACTACAAATCTATCATATCATATTGGAAATAAAGTTGGAAATATTTTTGTCTCTTCAAAGAGCGCACACCCTCATCATATCCCGCCTGGCCGAACACACCAGCGTAAGCCCATACTCCTTTGCCAGCCGCACCGCCTCATAAGTCGGCACCGCCTTGGCAGCCAGAACCGGAACCCCCGCCCGGATCGCCTTCACCGCCATATCCACCGGGATCCGTCCGCTGGAATACACGATACACTGTCCAAGATCAACCTGATTACGGAGGGCATACCCGATCACCTTGTCAAATGCGTTATGCCGCCCGATATCCTCACACGTAAACAAGATCTCTCCCCGCATAGACAGAAAACAGCTATGCACCGCGAAAGTCTCCTGATGGAGCGGCATCCCTTCTGCCAACCGGTCCGCAAGGGCGAAGACCCATTCCTTCTCCCACTTCATCGGTTCTACCGGAGACAGCCTTAATCCTTCTCCCATAACTCCCCGCGGTCCGGACCTCTCTTCTGGCACTCTGCAACTCTTTACCCCGTTTTCCAGCTCTGCCAAAGATACAGCAGAATGCCGCAGCCCGCCCGGCTCTCTTAAGTTCACTTCTCCGGCTTCCCCGGATTCACTGATGCAAATAGACTCCACCTCATCCGCACTCTCAATGATTCCCGCCGTGAGAAGCCTCCCAAGCACCAGCTCCGCAAGATACTGACCGGTACAGGAAATCTCCATAACCTCTCTTCCGTTTACATGGACCATTATAGAATGTTCAACCGGAATCGCAAATTCATTCTCACGAACACTTCCGTCCCTCAGAACCTCCCGAGCTTTTTCGTATCTGACCGGTTCCAGTTTCTTACACATTGCAGAAGAAAGACCTGTCCCTTCGTCAAACCAATTCGGGCATGCACTAAGGCATGCCCTTTTCATATATTTCTCTTCTATATACATGATCATAACTTCTCCACTTTTACCGCGCACACCTTGTACTCCGGCGTACTGGAGATACCATCCAGCGCGTCGTTGGTCAGCCAGTTTGCGCCGCCCTCGATATAGTGGAACGGCATCCAGCATTCCCCTGCCCTGGTCTTCTCAGATACATGCGCCGTCGTCTGGATCGCTCCGCGGCGTGAGGATACCGAGATCTTCTCCCCGTCCTCAATACCAAGCGCCTTCGCATCCAGCGTATTCAGCTCGATAAATGACTCTCCGGCGATCTCGTTGATGCCCGCCGTCTTATCCGTCATAGCGCAGGCATTGTAGTGATACAGGATACGTCCGGTCATCATGGTAAGCGGATACTCCTCATCCGGCAGCTCCGTAGCCGGAATATACTGAGCAGGACGGAAATACCCGACTCCTCTTGCGAACTTGCCCACATGCATGATCGGAGTTCCCGGATGGTCTGCCGCAGGACACGGCCACTGCAGCCCCCGTCCGCCGACCTCTTCGCTGTCAAGACGCGCATGGCTGATTCCGCCGTAGGAAGGCGTCACCGAAGCGATCTCGTCCATGATCTCGGCAGGCGTAAGATGCGGCTGAGGATATCCCATACGGTTCATGATCTCCGTGAATATCCAGGTATCCGGCTTCGCCTCTCCCGCGATCGCAGCAGCCTTGCGGATCCTCTGAACACGGCGCTCCGTATTGGTAAACGTCCCCTCCTTCTCCGCATAGGAGATTCCCGGAAGAACTACATCCGCAAGCTTCGCGGTCTCCGTCATGAATAATTCATCCACGACAAAGAAGTCAAGCGACTGAAGCGCCTTGATCACATGATTTGTATTCGGGTCCGTTCTCACCGGATCCTCCCCGAAGATGAATAATCCCCGGATCTCCTTGCTGATCATCTTCGGGAAGCAGTCCGTCGCCTTCGTGCCCTCCTTATGATTGAGTGTAACGCCCCATGCCTTCTCGAACTTTTCGACAATTCCCTCTTTGGAAATGTTCTGGTAGCCCGGGAACTGGTTCGGGGAAGCGCCCATATCACAGGCTCCCTGTACGTTGTTCTGTCCGCGGATCGGATTCACACCGCATCCCGGACGTCCGATCTTGCCGACCATCAGCGCCATATTAGACAGGGACATAACCCCTTCCGTACCCGTATGGTGCTCTGTAACGCCAAGACAGTACATCACCGGCGCCCTATCCGCCGCAGCGTAGATCCTTGCCGCCTCACGCAGCTTATCCGGGTCGATACCGCAGATCTCTCCTACCTTTTCAGGAGTATACTCCCGCACGGCTTCCTTCATAGCCTCATAATTTTCCGTTCTCTCGCTGATGAATTTCTCATCTGCCAGTCCTTCTTCGATAAAAATATGCATCATGCCGTTGGCAAATGCAACGTTGGTGCCGGGACGCAGCTTCAGATGGATGTCCGCCTGTTTTGCAAGGTCGATATCCCGGGGATCCACAACGATCAGCTTCGCCCCTCTTGCCACGGCCTGCCGGATCTGCATACCGATGACCGGATGTGCACATTCCGGATTCGTCCCCACCATCAGAATGGCGTCGGACTCATGTGTAATATCATAAATGGTGTTCGTCATTGCTCCCGAACCTAATGTGGTTGCCAACCCGGCAACAGTAGGAGCATGTCAAACGCGCGCGCAGTTATCGGTATTGTTGCTCCCAAATACCGTCCGAACCATTTTCTGAAGCATGTAAATGTCTTCATTGGCTGAACGTGAGCAGGCAAAACCGGCCAGCGCCTCACCTCCGTATTGATTTTTGATCTCGGTAAACTTAGAAGCCGTAAGGCTTAAAGCTTCCTCCCAGGTAGCCCTCTCGAACTCACCCGTCGCCTTATTCTTAATGAGCGGATAACGGATCCTCTCCGGAGAATCCACGAAATCAAAGGACCCGCTCCGTCCCTTGACACAGAGAAGTCCATGGTTCGACGGACCGTCTGCGCCGACCGCATCCACGATCTTCCCGTTCTTGACCACCAGATCCATCTGGCAGCCCGTAGCACAGTGCGGACAGGTGGTCCGTACCTTCTCAACCTCCCACGCACGGTAAGCCTTTCTGCGCTTCACCGTCAGAGCGCCCGTCGGACACGCCTGGGCACAGTTTCCGCAGGACTCGCAGAGCGTATTCTTCCAGTCTTCTCCAAACGGAGCGTCGATGATAGAGAACATCCCCGTCTTACCAAGCCAGATCGCTCCCCGGCCGGTCACATGAGAACAGGTCTTCACACATCTCTGGCATTCGATACAGCGGTCAGGATCATAACTTAAGAACGGATGAGCGTCTTTCTTCTTGAAGTTCTTCTCCTTTCTTGCGCCGGTAAATTCCGTCGTCTCCACGCCATATTCAATACAGTATTTCTGCAGCTCGCAGTCCCCGTTCTTCTCACAGCTGAAACAGTCCCCGTAGTGCTCGGACAACAGAAGGTTCAGTACCATCCGTCTCGCTGCCTTTACACGTTCACTGTGGGTCAGGATCACCATGCCTTCCTTCACCTTCGTATTGCAAGCGGGAACCAGTTCTTCCGATCCACTAAGCTCTACCACACACAGACGGCAGGAGCCGATATCATTGACACCCTCGAGATAACAGAGTGTCGGGATCTCAATTCCCTCCCTGCGGGCCGTCTGAAGGATCGTGCTGCCCTCGGCGGCCTCTATATTTCTTCCATTTATTGTTATCTGCATCTTCTTCCTCCTATTTGTCTACCGCACCGTCAAGCTTTCCGCATCCAAATACATCACACCGCAGGCATCTGCCGCACTCCTGCTGAATCTCCTCATAGGTCATCGGACATTCCACATGCTCGAAATCATGCTTCCTTAAGTAAGCCGGACGCTCCTGGATATTGACGCGCCCCGTCGGGATCCGGTTGTTAGACCTTGCATCCGGCGCTTTTACGCCGCAGTCAAGCTTGTGATGATATCCCAGATACTCGTCAATATTATGCGCCGCGACCTTGCCCGCCGCGATCGCACGGATCGCCGTAGCCGGTCCTGTCGCACAGTCGCCGCCCACGAAGATTCCCGGCATATTGGCGATCGCCGTATCAAGCCCCGCCTGGAACACATTTCTCTGGGCAGGCATTCCGAATTCTTCAAACGGCGCGCTGACAATATCCTGTCCCACAGCGATCAATATCACATCACAGGGGATACGCAAAGGCTCCTTGGATGCTGCGTCCACAGGCGCCGGCCTGCCGCTTCTGTACAGCCCGATCATCTGAGGCTGGGTCCACAGGGCACAGCAATTCCCTTCCTCGTCCTTCTCGATACTCTTCGGCGCCTGCAGAAGCATCAGCTCAATACCTTCCATCACGGCAGACTCGATCTCCGTATCCAGCGCAGTCATATCCTCCTGCCGTCTCCGGTACACGATCCGCACATCCGCAGCTCCGCAGCGAAGCGCGCTTCTTGCCGCATCCATGGCAACATTGCCGCCGCCGATGACCGCCACCGTCTTGCCGGTGTAATCAGGCTTCCTGTCATGCCCGATCTCGTCTAACATCTCTACCGCCGAGAACACATTCTTCGCGTCAATTCCTTCAAGCCTCAGCTTCTTGCCTGCCTGAGCGCCGATCGCCACATACATGGCGTCATAACTCTTATGTATCTCTTCGACCGGAACATCCACACCCACATTGACGCCGTATTTTACCTCAATATTTCCAGTTGACAGGATGGCGTTCATATCCTCGTCAAGCCTGTCCTTGGGGAAACGGTAGTTCGGGATCCCGTACATCAGCATACCGCCGAGCCTCTCCTTCGCCTCATACACGGTCACCTTATGGCCCATCAGAGACAGATAATATGCCGCCGTCATTCCGCTTGGGCCTCCGCCTATGACGGCAACCTTCTTCCCTGTTGCCGGATTCGCCCGGGGAACCTCCACCTTATCCGCAGCAATCTGATCTACCGCATATTTCTTGACACCCCGGATATTAAGAGACGTATCGATCAGGTTCCTTCTGCAGCGCTCCTCGCAGGGATGCTCGCAGATCATGGCGCACGCTGTCGGAAGCGGATTGTCCCTCCGGATCAGATTGATGGCCTGATCATAATTGCCCTCCTGCACATGGGCAATGTATCCCGGAATATCCACATGTGCCGGACACAAGGTCACACACGGAATCTTCTGCCCGGTAATCCCGGTACA
>Ga0137306_100712_pt1 | contig 42150 bp, 26 predicted proteins | sample Inofroosms_March_FD_97187 | JGI IMG/M metagenome (GOLD analysis project Ga0137306, IMG submission 97187) | Mouse cecal microbial communities from Vienna, Austria - N-Acetylneuraminic and N-Acetylglucosamine D2O microcosms_March | ecosystem: Host-associated > Mammals > Digestive system > Large...
CCAATATTCCTCACTGCTGCCTCCCGTAGGAGTCTGGTCCGTGTCTCAGTACCAGTGTGGGGGACCTTCCTCTCAGAACCCCTACGCATCGTCGCCTCGGTGGGCCGTTACCCCGCCGACTAGCTAATGCGCCGCATGCCCATCCCCCGCCGGAATCGCTTCCTTTGGCCGCGGACCCATGCAGGTCCGCGGCGTTACGCGGTATTAGTCGGGATTTCTCCCGGTTATCCCCCTGCGGGGGGCAGGTCGCATACGTGTTACTCACCCGTGCGCCGGTCGCCGGCAGGCGAAGCAAGCTTCGCCCCCGCTGCCCCTCGACTTGCATGTGTTAAGCCTGTCGCTAGCGTTCATCCTGAGCCAGGATCAAACTCTTCGTTGTTGTATCTCGTTATCTCTTTTTCAAAATCTAACAAGACAATAATTTGTTATTGCCTTTCGCAGACACGGCCGAAGCGTCCTGAGTCCCTGACCCGGCTATCGCTGATCTATAGAGCTGCTCTCGCAGAATTGACCGGAAGCTCCCGCTTGCCTGCTCAATCTTCCCCGGCCTTAGAAGCCGGAGAGGAGCGGCAGCGTGTGCTCCTGTACTACTCTTAGTCTATTGTAATCGTTTTCAATGTCCTCTTGTCGGCGACCGGGCTTGTTTCCCGATTGCGGGTGCAAAGTTACATCCTTTGCCCCGCCCGCGCCAAATAAATTTCCGTTTTTAACATTTATTTAACACTTGGCCCGTGAACAAAACCACGCCCCCGCTTGTCTAAACCCCTACAGCCCCGACCCTTAATCCAAATCCGAGGGAATTAAATGACTATTCCAGTCATTATGCACGACAAAAACGGCATACACATTAATTATATAATAAAGGCCTCCGCCAATTAAACATTTTGGGCAATTGGTGGACAAAATTGGTCTAAAAGCCGATAAAAACAGCCATTACATATATTATGTTTGCCGCTTGGGCTACTATATACTATCTTTGTGGAAAAATAATCCAATCATACAATCTTTTTTTCGATTGGGCTATCTTAAAGCATATCCGAATTTAACGCCAATTCCATACATGCTTTTAAAAATACCGTCCAATTGTAAATCTCCAAAAACATCACATAGCAGAAATGAGAATCGAGAGAGTTTTTGCCGTGCTCACAGCAGGCCTGATGCCTATGCTCCTGACGGCAGAACCAAAAACAGTGAGTCTTGACGAATGCCTTACGATAGCTTTGTCGGACAATCCGACAGTAAAAATAGCCGATATGGAAGTAGAGCGGCTCGATTATTCCAAACGCGAGGTTATCGGACAACTTCTTCCCACCATCGACTTCGGAGCCACCTACAGCCGCATGCTTGCCAAGCAGGTAATGTATATGAACATGGACGGCTTTGGCGATATGGGCGGAAACGGCAACGACGGAGCTGAAGAAAATTCGCGCGCCGGTGAAAAAAAGGACAACGGCATAAAGATGGGTCTTGACAACTCATATTCGCTCGGTTTTCAGGCTTCGCTTCCCCTCATAGCCCCGCAGCTATGGAAAAGCATCGGAGTAAGCGACACCCAGATACTAAGGAGCCTCGAATCGGCACGACAGTCGAGGCAGAGCCTTGTAAACCAAGTGAAAAACGCTTACTACACCCTGCTTTTGGCCCAGGACTCGCGCAAAGTGATACAGGAAAGCTACGATATGGCAGCCCTCACAAACCGCACCTACCAGCAACAGCGCGAGGCAGGCGCGGCTTCGGATTATGACGTGCTCCGCACATCGGTGGCTATGAAAAACATAGAGCCCGAAATAGTGCAGGCCGACATCGCTATAAAGCAGGCACGACTCCAACTGCTTATACTTATGGGTCTTGACAGCAATTTCGAACTCGAGGCAGCCTCGCAGCTATCAGACTATGAGGCAAGCATGTACGAAACCGTGCTATCCATCAACCCTGACTACAGCGGCAACTCCGACCTACGCTTGCTCGATATCGACAGCAAACTGCTGAAACAGAATTTAGACATACAGAAGCTTGCCTTCGTGCCAACATTGGCTCTTACAGCGAACTACAACTGGACTTCGATGAGCAACGGCTCGCCATTCAGCAACTTCCGCTGGAACCCCTACTCCACTATCGGCGTGACCCTCTCCGTGCCAATCTTCCACGGCGGACAACGAATCAACAAGGTAAAGCAAGCCAAGATACAATATGCCGAAACCCAATGGCAGAGAGAGAATCTCGAACGCTCAATCTCTATGCAGGTAGACCTTGCAATCGACAACATACAGCTCAACGTCAAGCAGATAGCATCAAGCTCCGAAAGCGTGGCCGAGGCCGACAGCGCCCACACCATAATGGAGAAGAGCTTCGGGATAGGTGCTGCAAGCTATCTCGACCTCCGCGACTCCGAGCTATCGCTCACCCGCGCCCGCTTAGCATACTACCAAGCCATCTACAACTATCTGGTGGCCGGCAGCAACCTCGAGCTACTGCTCGGCAACGCCCCCATAGAGCGCTATACCTCAGAAAAATAATCTAAATCCAATATGAGAAAGTACATATTTCCTATCGCTATGCTCCTGCTTGCAGCCTCTTGCGGCAAGGGCGACGAAAATGCGGCCACCCACGAGGAGGAGCTGCCCAAAATCACCGTCGACGTGGCCCGGCAGCTCGACGTGCCGCAAATGAAAGAATACACCGCCAATGTCGATGCCGAAAACATAAACAACATAGCGCCCTCCACTCCGAACCGCATCAAGACTATCCGCGTGGAGGTAGGCGACCGCGTGCGCGCCGGCCAAGAGCTTGTGTCGCTCGACCGCTCCAATATCGACCAGCTTCGCATCAACCTCGACCAAATCGAGCGAGAATACAAACGAGCCGCCCAGCTGCTTGAAATAGGCTCCGGCACCCAGCAGGCTGTCGACCAACTCAAAGCCCAACTCGACGCCGCTCGCTCTCAGTACGACAACTTACTGGAAAACACTGTGCTGCGCTCGCCTATCAGCGGCGTGGTAACAGCCCGCAACTACGATCCCGGCGATATGACAGGCTCTATGCCCGTTCTCACTGTCGGCCAGCTTTCGCCCGTGGTGAAAGTGCTCATCAGCATAAGCGAGAACGACATGGCTCTCATCAGCAACGGCATGCCCGTGACTGTAAGCCTCGACGCCTTCCCCGGCGAGAACTTCGACGGAACCGTGCAGCGTATATACCCCACCATCGACACGGCCACGCGCACATTCATTGCCGAAGTAAGGATAGCCAACCCCAAAGAACGCCTCAAGCCGGGTATGTTCGCCCGCGTAAGCATAGACCTCGGCCACAAGCAGAACGTGGTGGTACCCGACCGCGCCGTAGTGAAACAGACCGGCTCGGGCAACAAATACGTGTACACATATTCCAACGGAAAAGTGGCCTACAAGAAAGTGCAGCTCGGGCAACGCCTCGGCGACAGCTACGAGCTGCTCGACGGTATTGCCGACGGTGACACCGTGGTAATCAGCGGCCAGAGCCGCCTTGCCGACGGAGTACAAGCCATAGTATTACACCCCGAAAACGCAAACTAAACAATGAGTATATACGGAAGCGCGGTCAAGCGCCCGATTATGACCACCCTATGCTTCGTGGCGGTAGTCATACTCGGCCTTTTCTCGCTCAACAAACTGCCTATCGACCTCTACCCGGATATCGAAACCAACACCATCATGGTGATGACCACATATACCGGAGCGAGCGCGCAAGACATCGAACAGAATGTTACCCGCCCACTCGAGAACGTGCTTAACTCGGTGAGCAACCTCAAGCACATCACATCGAAATCGCGCGAGAACATATCGGTGATAACCCTCGAATTTGAATACGGCGAGGATATCGACGTCCTTACCAACGACGTACGCGACAAACTCGACATGGTGTCGTCGATGCTCCCCGATGATTCCGAAACGCCTATAATCTTCAAATTCTCCACCGACATGATTCCTATTATCATGCTGTCGGTGCGAGCATCTGAAAGTATGCCCGGCCTGTACAAGATTCTGGACGATGCCGTGGCCAACCCTCTGGCACGCATCAGCGGCGTAGGCTCGGTATCGATATCTGGCGCGCCTAAACGCGAAATCCACGTGTACACCGACCCGCAGCGTCTTGAGGCATACGGCATAACCATAGAGCAGATAGCATCGCTCATCGGAGCCGAGAACCGCAATATACCCGGCGGCGCGTTCGACATAGGCTCCGACACATACTCGCTGCGCGTGCAGGGCGAGTTCGGCTCCTCCGACGAGATGGCCAACATCGTGGTAGGCTCGCACGAAGGCCGCAGCGTGTATCTGCGCGATGTTGCCCGAATCGACGACTCTCTCGAAGAGCGCACACAGGAAACATACAACAACGGCGAGCAAGGCGCCATGATCGTAATCCAGAAGCAAAGCGGCGCCAACTCCGTTGAAATTTCGGACAAAGTGCTCGAAATGCTTCCGACTCTCCAAAAACGCCTGCCTTCCGACGTGAAACTCGGCGTGATTGTAGACACCTCGGACAATATCCGCAACACCATCGCGTCGCTCGTCGAAACGGTGATGTACGCCTTGCTTTTCGTGGTGATAGTGGTATTCTTCTTCCTCGGCCGCTGGCGTGCCACGCTCATCATCACCATCACAATCCCCATATCGCTCATAGCGTCGTTCATATACCTGTACGCCACGGGCAACACCCTCAACATCGTGTCGCTGTCGGCTCTGTCGATATCCATCGGCATGGTGGTGGACGACGCCATCGTGGTACTTGAAAACGTGACCACCCACATAGAGCGCGGCTCCGACCCGAAGCAGGCCGCCGTGCACGGCACCAACGAGGTGGCTGTATCGGTAATAGCGTCGACCCTCACCCTTATCGCCGTATTCTTCCCGCTCACGCTCGTGACGGGTATGACAGGCGTGCTCTTCCGCCAGCTCGGATGGATGGTGACAATCATGATGATAATATCGACAGTGTGCGCCCTCTCGCTCACCCCGATGCTTTGCAGCCTGTTACTGCGCCGCGTCAACCACCACGGACGCCTCTACAACCTGCTGTTCACTCCCGTAAACCGAGGACTCGACTCCTTCGACCGAGGCTATGGCCGCCTGCTCAAATGGGTGGTAGGACACAAGACGGTGACTTTCGTAATCTGCATGGGCATCTTCGCCGGGTCGCTCGGACTTATGAAGTTTGTAGGCACGGAATTCTTCCCCACTGCCGACGACGGCCGCCTGCGCATAACCCTCGAAACACCGATCGGCACACGCGTCGAAGTTTCCAAAGAGGCCGCCGGACGCCTCGTGGAGCTGTGGAAGGGTAAATACCCCGAAATGACGGTTATCAACTACACAACCGGCTCGGCATCAAGCGACAACACCTTCGCCAACCTCAGCGACAACGGCCCGCATATCATTTCGATGAACATACGCCTTACCGACCCCGGCGATCGCGACCGCCGCATCACGGAGATAGCCGCACTTATGCGCGAGGACCTGAAGAACTTCCCGGAATTTAAGAAAGTGCAGGTAAGCACCGGCGGCATGGGTATGGGCGGACAAACCACCATTGACTATGAAATATACGGTTACGACTTCGCCGAAAGCGACTCTGTGGCACGCATGCTTCAGGCCGAACTGCTCAAAATACCCGGAACTGCCGACGTGATAATATCGCGTGCCGACTACCAGCCTGAATATCAGGTGGATTTTGACCGCGAAAAACTTGCCCGCTACGGACTCAACCTCTCGACGGCAGCCACTTCGCTGAGAAACCGAATCAACGGACAACTCGCATCTCAATTCCGCGAGGACGGCGAAGAATACGATATCAAGGTGATGTACGCTCCCGAACACCGTACCTCGCTCGAAGACATCGAGAACATTCTGCTCTACAACAATCTCGGACAGGCCGTACGCGTGCGCGACGTCGGACGCGTGGTAGAACGCTTCACTCCCCCGACCATCGAACGCAAAGACCGCGAACGCATCGTCACGGTAAGCACCGTTGTCGAAGGTGTCCCCATGAGCCAGGTTGTAGAGCAATCACAGGTGGCAATCGACAAAATGGACATACCCCAAGGCATAGCCATAGAGCTTGCCGGCAGCTACGAGGACCAGCAAGAATCTTTTGCCGACCTTATGACACTTGCCGTGCTCATCATAGTGCTCGTGTACATTGTTATGGCGGCCCAGTTTGAAAGCTACACCTATCCGGGCATAATTATGACCTCGCTACTGTTCGCGTTCTCGGGCGTGTTCATAATCCTGTGGCTTACAGGGCACACCCTTAACGTGATGTCAATGATCGGCGCCATCATGCTTATCGGTATCGTTGTGAAGAACGGCATCGTGCTCATCGACTACATATCGCTCAACCGCGAACGCGGCATGAGCATACGGCGCGCCGTTGTGAACGGCGGTGAATCGCGTCTGCGCCCCGTTGTAATGACCACCCTCACCACCATTCTCGGCATGGTGCCCATGGCCATAGGCACAGGACAGGGAGCCGAAATGTGGCGCCCGATGGGTACTGCCGTAATCGGTGGTCTGACATTCTCCACAATCCTCACCCTGCTCTTCGTGCCGGTTCTCTACTGCGTGTTCGCCGGACAAGGCATTAAGAACAAACGGCGCAAGCTCCACAAACTCGCCATTAAAAACGCAAAACAATGAAATCGATATTCATAGCCTTCGACCAGGCACATCGCGACAAGATAGTCGATATGCTCGAACGCTCCAACTGCCGCGGATTCACGGCGTGGGAGCAAGTGACAGGCCGCGGAAGTGTTGACGGAGAGCCGCACTATGGCTCGCACGCGTGGCCGTCGCTCGCGGGAGCCATCATCACCGTGGTGGAAGACCACCGCGTGGCAATAGTTCTCGACAAACTCCGACGAATGAACGACGAACGCCCCAAACTCGGCCTAAGGGCCTTTATATGGAACGTTGAAGACGGTATTTAAATCACAAAATTAGACGCGGAGCTGCCCCCGATGGCGGCTCCGCCTTATTTTTAAACGTTTTTAACACCAACGCTGTAAGTATTAATAGTATCTTCGCGTCATATATGCTGTTAATTGAGAAAAAAACACATTCCAATCATAATATGAAAAAACTACTTATTCGCGGTCTTGCAGCGCTCTCACTGCTTTTAGCCGCAGGCACAACCAAAGCTCAGGCACCCGGCCAGCTCCCCGCAGTGCCGGAAGACCCGGAGGTTCGCATAGGCCACCTCGACAACGGGCTCACCTACTATATCCGCCACAACAACAACCCCAAGGGACAGGCCGATTTCTACATCGCTCAGAAAGTAGGCTCCGTGCTCGAAGAAGACAACCAGCGCGGCCTCGCTCACTTCCTTGAACATATGTGCTTCAACGGCACTCAAAATTTCCCCGGAAAGGGAATCATCAACTATCTTGCATCAGTAGGTGTGAAATTCGGGTACAACCTGAACGCATACACCAGCTTCGATGAAACCGTCTACAACATCTCGAACGTGCCGGTAGCCCGCACATCAGTACAGGACAGCTGTCTGCTGATACTCCACGACTGGGCCTGCGCCCTGAGCCTCGAACCGGCTGAAATCGATGCCGAACGCGGCGTTATCCACGAAGAATGGCGCCAAGGCAATGCCGGCTCAATGCGCATCATGGAACAACTCGCCCCCAAAATGTACGACGGCAACCGCTACGGCGAACGCCTGCCCATCGGCACGATGGAAGTGGTGGACAACTTCCCCCATCAGGCGCTCATCGACTACTACCACACATGGTACCGTCCTGACCAGCAGGCTATCATCGTGGTAGGCGACATCGATCCCGACTACATCGAGGCCAAAATTAAAGAAACTTTCGCCCCCATCAAGATGCCCGAAAATGCCAAAGAACGCATATACTTTGACGTGGAAGACACCGACGGCACAATCTATGCCATAGGCTCCGACAAGGAAATGCAGTTCCCGGCAGTGCTCCTTATGTACAAGAACGACAACCTCGTGCTTCCCCGCTCATACCGTCGCACGGCAGCTTACTATCCCATGCACTACATTTCGACAATGGTAGCCTCGATGCTCAACACCCGTCTTGATGATTTGTCGAAAAAGCCCGACTGCGAATATGCCAACGCAGGTATTGAACTCGGCGGCTTCATGTTCTCGGCCGACAAAGGCGCACTCACTCTGCAGGTCATAGCCAAGGACAACGACGTGGTTCCGGCCCTCACACAGGCATACCGCGAGATTCTCCGCGCCGCGCGCACAGGCTTCACCGTGGGCGAATATGAACGCGCACGCGCCGAATTTATGTCGCGCATCGAAAAAGCATACGAAGAACGCAACGACAAAAAGAACGAACAGTACTCCAAAGAGTACGTTCAGCACTTCGTTAACGGCCTCCCCGCTCCCGGCATCGCATATGTAAAAGAACAGTACGACTCATTTGTGAACCTGATCGGCGTGGACGCCATCAACCAGCTCCTGCCCCAGGTTATAACCGAAGATGCCGACAACCGCGTGCTCTTAGCCATGCTGCCCGAAAAAGAGGGCTTCACAGCACCTACCGAACAGCAGTTTGCCGACGCGCTTGAAAGCGTGGACAACGAAGAGCTCGAAGGCTACAAGGACGAAATGCGCACCGATCCCCTCATTCCGGCACTCCCCGCCCCCGGCAAGGTCAAGTCCACACGCAAGCTTGCCGAATGGGACGCCACCGAATACACCCTCTCCAACGGTGTGAAAGTGATTGTGAAACCCACCGACTTCAAGAACAACGAGATAGTACTTGACGCCGTAGCCAAGGGCAAGGGCCTTTCCGAAATCGACGCCTCACTGGCAGCTTCGGCAAAATACGCGCCCGTAGCTCTGAGCACATACGGAATCCACAACTACAACAGCTCCGACATACAGAAGTACACCCAAGGCAAGCAGGCAGGCGTAAGCTTCTCTTCCAGCGAATACTCCCGCGAATTTGAAGGCCATAGCACAAGCAAAGACCTCCCCACACTCATGGAGCTGATCTACGGCTACTTCACCGGCCTGAACATCGACGAGCAGGAATTCGAGGCAACCCGTGGCTCAGTCATAGGCATGCTCGCCAATCAGGAAAACACTCCCAACTACCTGTTCTCCCGCAAACTTACTGAAAGCCTCTACGCATCACCAGTGATACAGACACTTACCACTGACGACATCAAGGCCGCCAAGCGCGACGAAATAGTGAAAGCAGTGCGCGCAATGCTTCAGAACGCCGCCGACTACACCTTCGTTTTCACCGGCAGCATCGACGAAGCCACTTTCGTACCCCTGATGGAGCAGTATATCGCCACTCTGCCCACCGACACTAAAAACCTCGTCAAGGACGTGATAGCAAATCCTGCCTTCGAGGTAAAAGCCGGAACAGGCACCGACCGCTACACATCGAAGATGGAAACACCGCAGACCTACGCTTTCGTGGGCTTCTTCGCCGAAATGCCATACACTGCCAAAAACCGTCTGCTCGCCTCTGTTTCCGCCCAAATCCTGTCGAAGCGCCTTCTCGACAAGGTGCGCGAAGAGATGGGTGCCACATACTCCATCTCGGCAAGCGGACAGATGAGCCGCCTCGGCAAGCTTAACACCACTTTCCAGACAGCATTCCCGATGAAACCGGAAATGAAGGACGAAGTACTTGCCGCCATCAAGGAACTTACCACAACAATGAAGGAAAACGTCACTGAAGCCGAACTCCAGCCTGTGGTAGAGTTCATGATAAAGAAGACCGGCGAAGACCTCAAGGATAATTCGTCGTGGGCAGGCGCCATGGCAGCCAGCACACTCAACGGTGTCACAACCTTTATAAACAACAACGAGATACTCGGCTCCATCACCGTTGCCGATGTGCAGAAATTCATATCGGACGTACTGGCACAGAACAATTACCGCGTAATAGTTCTCGACCCTGACGGCGATGTGCAGGAAGCAGCCAAATAAACTTTCCTCCCCTCTAAATGAAACAGGCCTCGGATTGGATTCCGAGGCCTGTTTCATTTGAGTATGTTTACTTTTGGCTTATGTTAAGATTTAGAATGATTTTTCGAGTATGTTTTGAGATTGAATGAAGGAGTTATGGGGTTCCATAATGACTGAATGACAGCTTGAAACAGACAGAAAAAGCTTCTAAAGATTTCATAGAGTTAAAAGTAAACATACTCATAGAGGGCGCTTGAATTTAACTCTCTAAATCCAAGCGCCCTCTTGGTATGTCCCGGCAGGCTACTCTATGAAAAACATCGGCTATCCTACCGCTGCGCCTGCCGGTCACACCATATTAGAACCGGGTAAGGGCTACAGCCACACGGTTACGGGTACGACCCTCAAACGGCTGCTCTGTATCGCCTTTGGCAACAGTGGTGACACGGCTTGCCTCGATGCCCGCAGCGACTATCGCATCAGCAACAGCCTTGGCGCGACGACCGGATATGGCCATATTGTATGTAGTCGTGCCTGTTTCCTTATCAGCATATCCGGTAACGACCACAGTAGCATCGGGATTCTCCTTCATATACTCCACGATAGAGTCGATTTTCGATTGTTCGTCTTTGCGGATACGCGAAGAGTTGATTGTAAAGAACACGTTCTGCACCATCGGTGCGGGTTTGACAACCGGCTTGGGCGCAGGTGCAGGTTCCGGCTGAGGCTGCGGTTCCGGCTCTTGCACCACGGCAGGCCTCGGTGCGATAACTTCCGGCTCCGGCTCGGTCACAACGGCTTTCTTAGTTCTTCCTCCAAAGCTATAAGTGAGGCCAAGCAGTGCATTATACTGCCAGTCGCACACACTTCCTTTTTTAGAGTTGAAATTATCAGGAAGCATATTGGCATTAAGCTCGAGTCCTACCGACACAGTGCGGCTTACGTTGAAATTGAGGCCGATACCGGCACGCCCTGCCGGAAAGAACTTCTTGCCGGTCCACAGCTTCTCGAACTTTGCTCCGCCCGCATTCATAGCCACAGCCTCATCGTTGTCAAGGCCTACCGCTCCGCCGAATCCCGCAAAGAGATATGCGTCGAGGAAGCGGTCGTTGAAGCCGCAGAAGAGGTTTGTGAGCGACAGCATCACATCAAGGTTTGTCTGGATATAATCGAACTTATAGTTCCTGGCAGGGTCGGCCCAGCCGCCCCGTGCCTGCCACCCGCCGACGCCGAGGCGAAGACCGAGCAAGGGATTGAACCGATAACCGGCCGACACTGTGGCTGCAGGCGACAGCAAATCCTTAAAATCCTTTGCCTCGCCCACCGTATAGGCCCCACCGGCCTGCAACTGCAGGAACCAATGGGGATTAAACTCTGCTTCCGCTGCTTTTTCGGCGGGCGCAGCTTCGGAAACCTGAGCCTTCGCGCACAAAGGCATCAAGGAGCAAGCCACAGCAAACGCTACAATCAATTTTTTCATCGAAATAATGTTTATAAGGTTTTTTTACAAAATTAACGCCGCCGCGGCGCCTCCGCAAGAAAGCAGTGTGGCATATATCGCGACAGCCCCGGCATAGGACGCAAAAAAAAGTTATCAAAAAAATTAGTGAGGCTATTGCGTGTCAAAGAAATTAGTGATACCTTTGCCTCGTAACTAATTCTTTTGACACTAACGCCAAATCTAATCCATTCCCATATGAAAGCCGGACGCCCCAAATCGCTCCTTACCAAGAAAGAGGAAGAAATAATGCAGATTCTATGGGATAACGGCCCGTTGTATGTTCGGCAAATAGTCGAAAAATACCCCGAGCCGAAGCCTCACCGCAATTCTGTAGCCACAATCATACTCATACTCGAGCAGAAAGGCCACGTAAGCCGAGAATCCGGCGAGGGCGGAGTGTTTCTGTATCGCGCGGTAACCCAGAGGGACAGCGTGCGCAAAACCAGGCTTGGCGAATTTGCCGCCAATTTTTTCAAAGGCAGCTATCTCGGTATTGTGTCCGAGCTTGTGAAAGACGAGAAAATATCAGTCGACGAGCTGAAAGAACTTATCGACATGATTGAATCAGGCAACAAATAGCGAGAGCCGCCATGGGAGCAATCTTCGTATTCATATTCAAATCGGGGCTTGTAATGATGGCCCTGTACCTTGCATACCGCCTGTTTTTAGCCAAGGCCAAGCAGCCGACTTTCAACCGTGTGGTTCTGCTTCTCATATATATCGTTTCGCCGCTGGCGATTCTTTTGTCGGAAGCCCGATTCGGCAACACGACCATGCCTGCAGGCTATCTGCCGGCCATAGAGGCCGTCGGCACCCGCCACGGTGCCTCCTGTGCAGATTCGGAATGGCCTGTCGCCATATTATATCTATGGATAGCCGGAATAGCCGTGGCATCGGTAGCGATCGCCGTTTCGATTATAAATCTGAGGCGCTCCATACGTCGTTGCTCCACCCGGAGGGCAGGCTCAATCCGCGTGGCCATATCCGACAACGAGGGCGTGGCACCGTTCAGCACCGCCCGCACAATAGTGCTCAGCCGCAGCGACAGGGACGACGCAGGCTCTATGATAATCAAGCACGAATTGCAGCATATACGCCTGCTCCACTGGCTCGACCTCGCCATAGGGCATATCGTTGCCGTGATTTCGTGGTACAATCCTGTTTCCTGGCTGATGATTGCCGAGCTTAAGGAGGTACACGAGTTTCAGGTCGACAAGCGCGTGATATCGATGGGTGTCAACGCCCGCGAATACCAGTACATGCTCCTGCAAAAAACCGTTGGCCGCTCAGCATCGGCGTTCGCCAACAGTCTGAACTACGGCAGCATAAAACGCCGCATCGCAATGATGATGGACCGCGACACGCCGCCTGCCCGACGATGGCTGCTCGCCATCATGGTGCCTGCCGCCACGGTGGCTGTCTACGCAAGCCGCGTATCCGTACTCGATTCGTTCTGCAGTTCGCTGGAAGACACAGAGCTGATTGCAGCCGAAGCAGGAACAGCCGGGAAGGCCGACATACGCACCTGTGGCAGCATTCACAGCGTGCGCCGCGCCGGCACAGTGGCCACCCCGTACTATTACATCAACGGCCGCGCATACACCCGACTGCCAAACGACTTCGACGAAAACGAGGTGGAATCGGTGGTTGTGCGCCGCGACATTCCCGACTATCCCGACGGGGTTTACTACATAACTCTGAAACCGGGCATATGACACACCGCCTGCTGATACTGCTTATTGCCGCCATATGCGGACTTTGGGGCTGCGCCACCGATGGCTCGGACCGCGTGGTGGAGAGGCCCGTTGTACGCTATGCCACCACCAATATGCTCACCATCGACCGCGTGGAGCTATCCGACACTGCCACCGTGGTACGATTCACCGCCCACTTCCGCCCCGGCTGGTGGGTGAAAATAGCTCCCGACAGCTATCTCAGGGTCGATGGCAAAGAATATACGATAACTGACACCTGCGGCTTCTGTCCGGGCCAGCCAATCATAATGCCGGACAACGGTGCTCACAGCTTCTCGATAAGCTTCGAGCCTATTCCTGCCGATGCAAGCTCATTTGACTTTATCGAAGGACACGAAACATACGACGGCTTCGACCTTTTCGGCATCGACCTGACAGGCAGGCTCGATCCCTTTGCCGTCCCTGTAATTCCCGACACAGCCACAGTGCCCGAGGCCGACGCACACCGCACTCCCCGCATACAGCTCGACGATGCAGCCGTGCCCGTAAAAATACAGATGCTTAACTGGACGCCCGGACTGATGGACAACGTGATGCTCAGCGCATCGGACTTCGAGATATGCCTGCGCCTTGATTCGACAGGAGCCGCACAGGCTGAACTTCCGCTTGATTTTCCACAGCGCGTACACGTAAACAGCTTGCGTAACGTGTACTACGGCTCATTCGTAACAGCACCGGGCGATACCGCCATAGTATATCTCGACGCAATGGCCGGCAGCGACCGCGCACGCGGCCTCGCCATAGTTCCGAAGCGCCTGTGGGCTAAAGGACTGTACGAAAAGGTAAACGAATGCCTTGACGACGACACCATATTTGATAATTTGCACAGACGCTTTTTCGCGCCCGTGTTCAAAGACTATCAACAGCCGGGCGAGAAATTCGTCGAAGCCATCACTGACGCATACCGCAAGGCATACCGGCAGCTCGCCTCATACAATCTGTCGCCTATGCAGGCCGATTTGGCAGCGGCTCGCCTCGACCTTGCCTTGCTTCTCGACGCCAAGGACTACCGCGAGATGTTTGCTATCGAGTACGAAAACAGTCACTTCGGACGCCAGCTTCCTCTCGACTCGATAAAAACGACTTTGAGCAGGGAGCATCTGGCAGATATCGGCGCATCTGTCGATGCGGGAAACCCGACACTGCTCTTGCTCGACAGCTGGAAAAGAGGTCTTTACGATGGCACGTATTCCGGCTCTGAACTTTACGACAATCTTACGGCATACGCCAAAGCTATAAAAAAAGCACGCCAGGGCACACTTTCATCAGACGACACACAGCTGCCGGGTATGCCACATCTTGCCAAGAAGTGCAAGCAGCTGAACGACAGCATAATCACCCGGCTGAAAGACATCAGGAAACCGGCCATAGAACGCCTTCCCGACACCAAGGCCGAAAGCATAGTCGAAGCTATCGTGGCGCGACATCCCGGCAAAGTAGTACTGGTAGCGTTTTGGAATCCGATGTTGTATCTGTTCCAGCCGAAAGAATTCAACGAAAGCGACGTGGTACTTGTCAATATCACCGACACCTCCTGCCCCCTCCCCGAAATATACTTATACGCGGCGTGCTTAAAAGGATATAACTACATCGTAAGCGAGGAGCAGGCTCTCGAACTATGGCGGAAATATAGAATCGACACACTGCCCTACTACATCATAGCCGACCGCAGGGGCGAGCTGTACTTCGGCCCCGACCTGCGCAACTACAGCTGGCTCCTGTCCAAAATAGAAGAACGACTATAATATCTCTAATCATCACATCTTAAAACATCTTATCTTCATGAAAAAACTATTTTTAGTCCTAAGCATTGCCCTTACGCTGCTCTCTGCCTATGCAGCCGACGACAAGCTAACCCTCCAAGGAAGAGTGAAGGAGGAAATCACCAAAATCGACCTCACTCAGGCCCGTGTACTCATTTACGATTCTACCGGCAATGTCTGCGACACCGTGCAGGCCAACAAAGGCTTGACCTATCGCGGTGCCGGGCAGCTCGACACCATGTCGATATTCTTCTTCTCCGTGCCGAGAGTCGACTCCACATATGTGTTTGAAGTCATTTGCGACAATTATAAACCGGCCACCATATCATTTCCCGTAACAAAAATAGGCCGCAGGGAACAACGCCGCGAAATACCAACCATATACCTCGAAAGAGCGCCCCAGATGCTCAACGAACTTACTGTGACTTCCACCAAAATCAAATTTTACAACAAAGGGGACACAGTGGTGTACAATGCCGAAGCCTTCCAGCTGGCCGAAGGGTCGATGCTCGACGCCCTCATAGCCCAGCTTCCCGGCGTAGAGCTAAACAGCGACGGACAGATAAAGGTCAACGGGGAGTTCGTGGAGTCGCTGCTGCTCAACGGAAAAGAGTTTTTCGACGGCAACAACAACCTGATGCTCGAAAACATAGGTGCTTACACCGTGAAAAACATCGACGTTTACGAGGGACAAAGCGTCAAATCCAAGCGTATGCAGGACACAACCGCACCCAAAGTCCTCACCATGGACGTGCGCCTGAAAAAAGAATACAACATGGGCTGGCTCATAAATGCCCAAGGCGGCTACGGCACCGAAAACAGGTATATGGGCAAACTCTTCGCTTCGTGGTTCAACTCCACATCGCGTGTTACCTTCATAGGCAATGCCAACAACCTCAACGACAACCGCCAGCCCGGCAAAAACGACACATGGACTCCCGAAATGATGCCCTCCGGCACCAAGGAATACCGCATGGCCGGCATAGACTATAACATCGAGAATCCCGATAACACCCGGTCGGCCAGCGGGCGGCTATTATTCCGACAGACGATAAACAACAACAACCGCACCACTGCCCGAACCAACTTCCTGCCCGGAGGCGACACCTACGACAACTCTTTCAGCAACAGCCATTCCCGCGAAACAAACATACAGACAAGCCACGGATACTACCGCTATGACAAAAATATGTTTTCATACGGCGGACAAGTAAGCGGCTCATACACCCACTCGAAGAACTCCCAGTCCGACCTGTCGGGAACCTTCGACAAGGAGCCGACCACTATTACCGCCGAAATACTCGACGCGCTCTACTCCGACGGCACTCCCGAACTCCTTGAAACAGTGATAAACCGCTCCAAAACCCGCTCCGACGGTTGGAGCAGACAGCTCAGCGGCAACATATCGCCTTTCTTCTCTTTCAGGATACCCAAGTCAGAAGACCAACTGTTTACCAACATAAACGTGTCCTACCGCTCCGACAAAGAAGAACTGTGGCGCGACTACGACATAAACTATGGCAACAACCCCGTAAGCGCCGTGCGCCGACGCCAGTATATCGACAACACCCCCAACCACACATTCAACCTTATGGGAAATGCGGGATACCGCACACGCTTCAAGCAATGCTACCTGTCTTTAAACTACGAGTACAATTTCTCCGACAAAGTTAAAGACTCCTACATGTACGCCCTCGAACGCCTCGGCGACATGGGGATATACGGCGTGGTGCCGGGCAACTATCTCGAAGCCTTCGACCCGGCAAACAGCTACACCTCGCGCACCATCGAAAACACCCACTCGATAAATCCTTACGTCAGCTACAGGAATGCGTTTGCCAACAATAGCACGCTCGCGGTAAGTATCAGGCCAAGGCTGTCGCTTGTGCACCGCCATCTCGACTACTGGCGCAACGACCGCTCCCAGCAGCTATCCAAAAGCAATGCCACACTGACGGTAAGCTCTATCTGGGACGCAATGATAGAGTATTTCTTCAACAGCAAGGGCGAGGGCCGCAGTGCGAGATACCGCAACGCCATCCGATACAGCTACCGCATAGCGCCCACGCTTCCCGACATGGTTGACATGGTCGACATGGTAAACGACGCCGACCCCTTGAACATCTACCTCGGAAATCCCGGCCTGAAGGTACAGACCACCCACCGCCATCTCGTGCGCTGGAGCTATACCCCGCATTCGCACTCCCTTACCAACATCTTATACCTCGGTTACACCCACACCGACAACGCATTGACCCGTGGCTACACCTACGACACCTCGAAGGGCATACGCTACAACAAGATGTACAACGTAAGCGGAAACACCACCAAGGCAATCACCAACGAGCTTCGCTGGCAGTTCGGCTCCACCAAGCAGTTCACGCTAAGCTCTGAGTCCGACCTCAACATTTCCACCTACTCCGACATGATAGGCGTGGATATGGAAGAACCTATGCACACCAAAGTGGATCACCGTTCGCTGAGCGAAAAGCTCAAACTCGTATGGCAGTTCGCCGGTCAGAGCCTGCAACTGCGTTGCGACCTCACCAACCGTCACACCACATCGTCGCAACCCGGCTTCACAACTCTGAACGCCAACCACTTCAACTACGGCATCTCAGGCATGTTCAAGCTCCCGGCAGGCTTCGGCATCAGTACCGACTTCACCTGCTACACCCGTCGCGGCTACGGTGTGGACTACCTCGACACCACCGATCCCATCTGGAACATGCGCCTCACATACAGCCCTCCGCGCAACAGCCGCTGGGTATTCATGGTCGACGGTTTCGACCTGCTCCACAAACTGTCGAATGTCAACTATGCCGTAACAGCCAGCGGACGCACGGTAAGCTATACCAACGCCCTGCCGCGCTATGTGCTCTTCTCTTTCCAGTACCGGCTCAACATTCAACCCAAAAAGCGATAGATCTCTCATAACCACGCCCGGCGGCCTGCGGAATTTATACGATTGTCCCGCAGGCCGCTTTTTTTACCTCTTTGAACTTTGGCATAGTTTTTGTACCTTTGTGTTATCAGATAAAAACAGAAACATATGAACAGAATCTGCGCCGCGGCCATAGCCGCCGCAAGCTTACTCAGCACCCCGCTTATGACCCAGGCAGAAAATCCTTTCTACACCCCGTTTGCCACCGAACACGGCACACCTCCTTTCTCCCGAATCAACGACAGCCAGTGGGAGGCCGCCATCGACCGAGGCATCGAACTGGCAAAAGCAGACATCAATGCCATCACCATGCAGCGCTCCCGCCCGGACTTCGACAATACCATCGTAGCCCTTGAAAACGCCGGAGCCGAGCTCGACCGCGTGCTCAATGTGTTCTACCCCCTGCTTTCGGCAAACAGCACCGACGCAATGATGGAAATAGCCGTGGGAGTATCGCAGAAGCTCAGCGACTACTCAACCTCGGTGATTCTCAACGAAGAGTTGTGGAAACGCGTCAAAGAAGTATATGACAACCGCGCGCTCTTCGACCTCTCGCCCGAAGACCAGATGCTGCTCCAGAAAACATACGACAGCTTCGCACTCGCCGGAGCCGACCTCAAAGGCGAAGACCGCGAAAAATACCGCGCCCTCAGCGCCGAGCTGTCGGCTCTCACCACGGCTTTCGGCCAGAACGTGCTCCGCGAGCTGAACACCTACGAGATATGGCTCGGCGCCGACGACCTCGCAGGACTGCCCGAAAGCTCTGTCGAGGCAGCGGCAGAAGCAGCGGCAGCCAAAGGCCGCAAAGGCGAGTACCTTTTCACCCTCGACCAGCCGGTATATATGGCGTTTATGAAGTACTCGTCGCGTCCCGACCTGCGCGAAAAGATGTACAGCCTCTATACCTCGCGCAATACCAAGGGCGAATATTCCAATCTCGACAATATACGCCGCATTTCCGAGCTTCGCCTTGAAATCGCACGCCTGCTTGGCGCCAAGTCATACGCCGACCACTCGCTGCGCCGCACCATGGCCAAGAATCCCGAGGCAGTATACGAACTTCTCGACAAACTGCGCGACGCATACCGCCCGGCACTCGATGCCGAAATGGCAGAACTGACAGAGTTTGCAAGCAAGTTCGAAGGCAAACCCGTGCAAATCAATCCGTGGGACTACTCCTACTACTCCAATAAGCTTAAAGCGGCCAAATACAGCTTCGATGAAGAAGCCCTCCGCCCGTATTTCGAGCTGGGCAACGTTGTAAACGGTGTTTTCGGCCTCGCCACCAAGCTTTACGGACTCAACTTTACCCCCAACGAAAAAGTAGAGGTATACCACCCCGACGTAAAGGCATATGATGTCACCGACGCCAACGGCCGCTTCCTCGGCGTGCTGTACACCGACTTCTTTCCCCGCGCCAGCAAGCGCCCCGGCGCGTGGATGACCGGCTTCAAGGACCAGTTTGTCGACGAAAACGGCAAGGATTCACGTCCGCATGTATCGATAGTGATGAACTTCACCAAGCCCACCGCCGACAAGCCCTCGCTGCTGACTCCCTACGAAGTGGAAACATTCCTGCACGAATTCGGCCACGCCCTCCACGGGCTGCTCGCCGACAGCAAGTACAAATCGCTTTCGGGCACCTCGGTATACCGCGACTTCGTGGAACTTCCTTCGCAATTCAACGAGAACTACCTCACCGAGAAAGAGTTTCTCGACGGCTTCGCCCGCCATTACCAGACCGGCGAGGCTATACCTCAGGAACTCGTTGACCGCCTCTTGCGCTCCATGCAGTACGGCGCCGCATACTCCTGCATGCGCCAGCTCGGCTTCGGCTACCTCGACATGGCCTGGCACACTATCACCGAGCCTGTAAGCGACGCCAAGGCCTTCGAGGCCAAGGCTCTTGAAAAAGTACGCATTTTCCCGGTTGATGCCGAAGGCACAATGATATCTCCCCAGTTCAGCCACATTTTCTCAGGAGGCTATGCGGCAGGATATTACAGCTACAAATGGGCAGAGGTACTCGATGCCGACGCGTTCGCTTTCTTCAAAGAGCACGGCATCTTCGACAAAGCCACAGCCGACAACTTCCGCCGCAACATACTGATGCGCGGCGGCACTGAAAATCCCGCCGAACTCTACCGCCGCTTCCGTGGCAAGGACGCCGACATCGACGCCCTGCTTATACGCGACGGTATCAAGCAGCCTCAGGAGGCTCACGTTGCCCGTCCGCAAAAAGACTGATGAGCACCGCCACGGCAGTAACACCTGTTTTCCGCGTGTCCGCGCGCCTCTATGCAATGGAGGCCGCGCGGCCGCGTATAAGCCGGGCTGCAATCGTGGCTGCGATACCGATAATCGGCCTTATCATTGCGTCGCCCTACGACAGCCGCTTCCTGCTCGTGGCAGTAATGCTCGTATTCATATCCTACCAGCTGATATCTCTCATCGCTTGGATAACGGCTCTGTCGTCGCCTGACGCTGCTTTGCGATGCCGCCCGCAGCGCTGGAGCTTTGAGCCGGACGGCATAACCATCGAATACTTCGATTCCGACGAAGAGCCTGAAACGGCCATCGACACCAAAATACTTCCGCACGATACCCTCGACAATATCGAGTACCGTGGCAAACACGCATATTTATTCTACAAGGACTCAACAAAAAGTACCGTCCGGCGGTCTTATATCATAACGGCCTCGCTCATTCCGGCGGGCGCCAAGCTGCCTCAATAATGACAAAAGACGAACTGACAACCCTCTATGACGATGCCCGCGACAGCATCTGCAGTCACGAATTTCGCTCTGCATTCGACTCAATGCGGCGTATGGGAAACGCGGCAAGGACTCTCGAGCTTCTTTCAGAGCTCGACACTCTCGAACAAAGGTACTTCTATATGCTCCGCTTCATATCGGAGGGAAACACCGTGCCAAATATCGAAGCAGAACTTGAGAATATAGGGCAAACCGCCGACGAGCTATGCCACAGACTCTATATAGAGTGTCGTGCCATCGATGACAACGCGCTTTATTTCTCGCAGATACGCTACCAGAAGCTGCGTCCGGAAGAAACACTCGGCAGCCTTGTGAGCGACTATCTCTCCGAACACGAACGTCTGCGCACCGACGCCGCATCGCTTACCGACAGCAGGCGGCAGGCAACCCGCGAACGTCTTGCCGTCGACATATTCAACCGCCTTTGGGTGGAGTACCCCCTTGCCGAAGAAACAGCCGCGCTGATCGAAAGCCTGATGCACGACAACGACATACCCGAACACGACCGCATTCTGTGGCTCGGTGCGACAGGACTCGGAGCACTGTTCTATCCCGACAAAGGCCGCACAGACTTGCTGCTCGGCATACACGCACAAGGGGCAGAGAATCTAAGCGCCATAGCCGCCATATGGCTGGTTCTTGCAGGGGAAGCCGCAAGCTGGACTAACACGGAGCTGACGTCCGGCCATACCGCCGAGGCTATAGACCTCAGCCAGCCGAATGATCTTACCGACATATACCTCGAGCTATATCGCGCGAACGGTACAGAGGCAATGTCGTCCGATATGCGCAACACCATTATGCCGGGAATGATGGATATGGGCCGCAAACTTGCCGACCAGCTCGGCAAAGACCCCGAAAGCATAGCCGAGCAAATAGGTGTCGACGGCTTCGATGCCATAAAAGGCTTTATGGAGGCTCAGGCAAACGGCGACGACGTGTATATGGACACCCTCGGCCATATGCGCCAGTTCCCCTTCTTCCATAATGTGGCCAACTGGTTTTTGCCATTCCACACATCGCACAGCGAGCTTGCAGACGTCACCGACGGCGAAGGCGCTGCCATAGCAGAAGCCATCGACCGTATGCCGATGTTCTGCGACAGCGACAAATACGCCCTCATATTATCCATCGGCATGGCACCGAAGGCGATGCAGGCGCAGATGTTCAGCGCCATGACAAGCAACAATGCCATGATGCCCGGTTCGGAAGAGTTCGACAGCGCAATGGAAGGAATGCGCCGAAAAGGACGCCGCGCCATTATAAATAATTACTTGCGGAATATCTACCGGTTTTTCCGACTGTTCAGACGCAAGAACGAATTTCCCGTGATATTCGACCCCAAGGGACAATTCCATAACTTCCCGGCCACCACGCTTGCCGAAAACCATCACGAAGGCCTCAAGGCGATAGGCGAACTGCTCATGAGGCAGAAAAACTATGATGCCGCATATCTGGTATATTCCCTGCTTATTGACTATGACCCGGAAAACGCCGACTATTGGCTAAACCGAGGTATCAGCATCAATACCGACTCCTGCATCTCACTCGCATCAGTAAATTTCGAGCAAGCCCTCGAACTACGCCCCGGCCACCTGCCTACAATAAAACTTCTGGCAAAATTATATATCAACGACGCCGAATACGAGCAAGCCGAAAGCCTGCTTGCACCCGCAGCCGCCTCCCACCCTGATGACTTGGAGATGCTGCGCATGCTTGCCGACGCATACTATGGCAATTCTAAAAATGCCAAAGCGCTCGAAATATGCTACAACATAGCCTACATCGCTCCTGACGACACAAGCATAAAGCCCCTTATGGCATGGCTGCTCACAGTAACTGGCGATTTCGATGCCGCCGAGATGACATTCGCCGACTTCATATCCGAAAGCAAATCCTCGCAGGACATTATCCGCTACGGCCATATGCTTTGGGCGGCAGGACGCACCAACGAAGCCCTCGATGCCTACAGCCGGGCCGAGCGCTCCGCCGACCTGAAATCGGCAGAAGATTTCAGAATGCAATTCCAAGAATCCCTTAACGACGAAGTATGCGCGGTCATGTCCCCCGACAGATTCTCGGCTCTGTATACCGTGCCCGACATTCTGGCATTCCGCAACTTCGGAAGCCGCCTCGGCCAAATATAACACCTAACCACTTAACCACCTAACCACTTAACCACCTAACCACCTACAAAAAAATGGTAATCCAACGCTGGCAAACAGTACTGCTGCTCGTGGCAGTAATCATTATGGGCATATTCTGCCTCACCCCTTATGCTATAGACCGCTCCATAGCCACAGAGATAGGAGGCGGCGCGCCTGTATATGTAAGCGACGCCCCCGTGTTCCTTGTGCTCAACCTCGTGATAGCGGCGCTCCTTTTCATATCCATATTCATGTACAAGAATCTTAAACGGCAGATGACTGTCACACTGCTCTCTATGATTCTTATCTGCGCATCAATGGTGACATGCGGCATCATTTTCTACCGCTCGACACCGAATGCCGAGATAATATGGACCGGAGGAGTAATCCTGCTGATAGTGGCGCTGATATGCGCACTTTTCGCATACCGCCTTATGGGCAAGGATCGCAAGACACTCAGCAGCTACGACAGACTACGGTAGTTTCTCTTTCAGGAAACGTCCTGTGACACTCTGCGGGCATGCCACGATTTCTTCGGGTGTGCCCGCAGCCACTATACAGCCGCCCTCGTTGCCGCCTTCAGGCCCCATGTCGATAATATGGTCGGCACATTTTATGACGTCCATATTGTGTTCCACCACAACCACAGTGTGGTGCATGGCAATCAAGCGGTCAAACGCTTTCAGCAGCAAGCGTATGTCGTGGAAATGCAGCCCCGTGGTCGGCTCGTCGAAAATGAACACCGTAGGCGAACTGTGTTCCTGACTGAGGAAATAGGCAAGCTTCACGCGTTGATTTTCGCCGCCCGACAAAGTAGACGACGACTGCCCGAGCTTGATATATCCCAATCCCACCTCCTGCAAAGGCAGCAAGCGGCGCACTATCCGAGGTTCATCGGCAAAAAACTCTATGGCCTCGTCAACGCTGAGATCGAGTATGTCGGCAATGTTTTTGCCCCTGTATTTTACTTCGAGTACCTCGTTCTTAAACCGGCGGCCGTGACAGGCCTCGCACTCGATTGTGACATCGGCAAGAAACTGCATTTCAATCGTGATAACGCCCTCGCCCTTACACTCCTCGCATCGGCCTCCCTCAGTGTTGAACGAGAACGACGACGGCGTGAGGTCGAGTTGCCTGGCTGCCTGCTGCGAAGCCATAAGCTGGCGTATTTCGTCGTAAGCCTTGATATATGTGGCAGGATTTGAGCGTGTGGAGCGTCCTATCGGATTCTGATCCACAAACACCACGTCCGACACACAGTCGAGATCGCCCGAAAGCTTGCGGAAACGCCCCGGCGCATCACCCTCGCCATTGATTCGGCGGCACAATGCCCGATAGAAAATATCGCGCACGAGCGTCGATTTGCCCGAACCGCTGACGCCGGTAACCACCGTAAGCATATCGAGCGGGAACTCTGCCGTCACGTTCTTGAGGTTATGCTCTGTGGCGCCTTCCACCCGCAGCAGCTTGCGCACCGGGCGCCTTGACTCCGGCACAGGTATGGCCATTCGCCCGCTGAGATACTGCATGGTATAGCTGTTTTCAGCCCCTTCAAGCTCCGTAGGGGTGCCTTGGAACACAATTTCGCCACCAAGGCGCCCCGCTGCCGGACCGACATCTATAATGCGGTCTGCCGCACGCATTATATCCTCGTCGTGTTCCACCACTACTACCGTGTTTCCGAGGCGCTGAAGCTTGCGCAGCACACCTATGAGTCGGTCGGTATCGCGCGAATGAAGTCCAATCGACGGTTCGTCGAGAATATAAAGAGAGCCTACGAGGCTGCTGCCCAGCGACGTGGCAAGATTTATACGCTGACTCTCTCCGCCAGAGAGAGTGTTGCTCAGACGGTCGAGCGTAAGATAACCAAGCCCCACCTCGCAAAGGAATGTGAGGCGCTTGCGTATTTCCACAAGAAGACGTTCGGCAATACGTCCGTCGCGCTCGTCAAGCTCTATATTGTCGAACCACTCCTTAAGCTTGTCGACCGGCATCGTCACAAGTTCTGTCACGGTCTTCCCTGCCACCTTCACATAGTCTGCCTCAGGCCTCAGGCGCGAGCCTCCGCACTTGGAACATACCGTGCGCCCACGGTAGCGGGCGAGTATCATACGGAACTCTATAGCCTGCCTCTGCTCGGCCACCCAGTCAAAATACGTCCGTATGCCTTTTACCTTGCCTGTTCCGTCACCCTCCCAAAGGAGTTTCTTTTCAGCTGGAGAGAGAGAGGCATATGGGGTATGAACAGGGAAACCCGTGCCGCTTACGGCGTGTATGAAATTATCTTTCCATTTTTTTGACTTCGGGCCGCGCCATGCTGCCACGGCGTCCTCATATACCGACAGATGGTCTTGAGGCACAACAAGCTCCTCGCTTATGTCGAGCGTCTTGCCAAAACCCTCGCACACCGGGCATGCGCCAAACGGATTGTTGAAATTGAACATCTGCTCGGTAGGTTCGGGAAATGTTATGCCGTCGGCCTCAAAGCGCTTTGAAAACTCGTGACGCACAGGCTTGTCGCCACCGTCCCACACCAGAAGCGCGCACTGGTCGTGCCCCTCGAAGAATGCCGTTTCTACCGATTCGGCAAGACGCGACAACTCATCGCCTTCCTTGCGGAGTGCAAGACGGTCTACCAACAGGTCAGGCAGACGCTTGGAGCGCCCCTGAGCATAGTCGGCAATATCAACAAACTCGCCATTGGCATTTACCACGCGCGTAAAGCCCTCCTTTGCGTAAATCTGCAACTGCGTGCCCAGGTCGCGCCCATCAGGCAGCACTATCGGAGCGACAACGGCAGCCCTGCTGCCATCGGGATATGAGGAGGCGGCAGCCAACACATCTTCCACCGTGTGCTTCTTAACCAACGAACCGGAAACAGGCGAATAAGTGCGCCCAACCCTGCCGAAGAGCATACGGATATAGTCGTAAACCTCTGTGGAAGTGCCGACTGTTGACCGTGGATTACGCGTGTTTACCTTCTGCTCTATTGCTATGGCCGGCGGAAGCCCCTTTATACTGTCGCACTCGGGCTTGCTCATACGCCCAAGGAACTGCCGGGCATACGACGACAAACTCTCCACATAGCGACGCCTCCCCTCGGCATACAGAGTATCGAAGGCAAGCGACGATTTGCCGGAGCCGGAAAGCCCGGTAACTACCACGAGTTCGTTGCGGGGTATCTCTACGTCAACATTCTTAAGATTATTGACCCGTGCACCCTTTACAGATATATTGGAAACCATACAGACGTACTTTTAACCTACAAAAATACGCAAAAGCCCGCTCTCCGGCAAGCCCCTTCAACCCTTATTAACTAATTTTGAAAAACCAGCCACCAAAAGTATGAATCATATACTCAATGAATATATTCTCCCTTTTGGCGTTGCCATATTAAGTACTTAGTTATTATCTCGCTGCCCCTCTGATAATATGCCTTTCTCAAGTTCTTCTATTGTTGGTATAGTGCCTTCAACCTTTTCAGGATATAGGCGGACGAGATCATACTCTGAGATTCCAAGTGGAAGACTACTTGCTTCAAGAGCGTATTGAGCGACAAGGTTGTCCTTTTCTTTGCAGATTAAAATACCAATAGTGGGATTATCTCGGCCCTCTTTTCGCAAGATATGGTTACAGGCAACAACATATCCTCCAAGTTGACCGGCATCTGCAAAATCAAATTTCCCAATTTTGACCTCCACAACGACATAAGCAGATAAATTCAGATTATAGAACAACAGGTCTATAAATTTCTCTGTCTGCCCTATCTGCAGCCTATATTCACGACCAACATATGCGAAGCCCGTACCAAGTTCGATGAGAAACTGAGTGATATTATTCAATAGCGCATCTTTAAGTATTTTCTCATTATACTTCGTTGTTATGCCTGTAAAAGCAAAGTCATATGGGTCTTTAGTCAATTCTTGTGCCAAGTCACTTGTGATATCCGGGAGTGTTCGTTTGAAATTCGTTAACGCTTTGCCTTGCCGCTCATACAAGTCTGTATTGATAAAATTACGAAGCATATCTCTGCTCCATCCGTTCTTTACTATCTCCCACGCATAGAACACTGCCTTATTAGGATTGCCTGAAAATTTGTCAATCAGAATCATATGGTGTCCCCAAGGTATCTGATATATAACATCCATCAAATTTGCAACAAGTTGTTGCAAATTTGAGCGTTCAAGACTATTGTCCTCATTTTCGGATTGTTGCATATCTGCAGCAGGTTGCTGCAGATTCTGAATGAAATCAGAATAGAGTCGATAGAAACTCTGTGCATACCTGATATTTCTTTCAGAAAGTCCGGTTGCCTTAGGCATTCGTTTCTTCAAATCCCGGCTAAGTGTAAAATAAAATGCTGAGCCATATTTGTTTTCATCTCCCCTTTCATCAATATCTTTGCCGAGAAGCCAATAATATCGCAGCATCTCTTGGTTCACCTTTACGGCTGCTTTAATCTGACTTGTGCAGTAACGCTCACACAGTGTATGCACCCATGCGAGATAGTCTTTATCGAGGATTGTTATTGGCTTCATAATTTTCCTGTTTCTCTGAACATATTTAACACCCTGTGGGCAAAGTTAATCATTTTCATCAGATTTTAGAAACCATCTTTTCTGTAACATGGCAAAAACGTGGAAGGGAGGACTGCGCCCCAAAAGTCAAGCACAGTACTTTTGGGGCGCAGTCGGGTAAGCGATTGTCAAAGGGCGACTTTGAATGTGCGGTTGCCGGCACGCACCATATAGACGCCGGGCGAAACAGTGATGCTGGCATATCGGGCAGTCGCTGTCGAAACGCATTTGCCATCGGCTGAATATACCGATATCTGTGTTTCACACGCAGAACGAACCTCTATATCACCATTAATAACAGTCACTTCGCAGCCTTCCGCGTCGGCGGCCATACCAATACCGCTCGTGCTATCATCAACCCTGATATTATCGACATAGAGGAAGTGCATTCCACCGAAGCATTCTCCTAAAAGTCCGAGGCGCACATTCTTGCTTTTATACTCGCATAGGGGCGCAGACACGCATACCCAGTCGTCGGCAGCGTTGTCGATAGTCTTTAGGCTGATCCACTCGCCATTGTCTTTCTGCAATTGCAGCGTGAAAGCCATACTTCCTGTCGGCATATAGACCCATGCACTCGCCACAGGGTCAACAGCTCCCGATATATCAATCTTCGGGCCAGCCCAACGGCTCGCCACCGCGGCATAGGCCGTCATATCGGCAGCTCCGCCATCGCCGTCCTGAACCTGATCGGGACGCGCATACCACTGCGAATCGCTGCTTTTACCCGAAACAACCTCCTTAATCCACGGCTTGGTAGAAACCGTTGCGGCGGCAAACGACTCAGCATATGGCAGCGCGTAAGGCGCTCCGACAAGAATCTCATTCGAGGACGCGGACGGCGAAGTCGCTTCCGAGCCATAACTTGCAGCCACACCAACGGAATAAACAGTCTGCTCACCTTCAGCAGGCAGGTCAATGTCTGCAAACGTGCCCGCAACCCCGGTTTTGAAAACTTTGCCTGACGACGGTTCAAAGACTGTATACCGAACCTTGTCGGAATCGACATATCCGCCATTCAGCCCCTCAGGCGCCGGAGTCCACGCAACACGCCCGATGCCGTTGTTATTATCCACAAGAAGCACGTCGGAAGGCACAGACGGCTCGTCGACTCCCACATATACCTCTGCCTCGGCAAGCTCGCCGTCACCATAAGTGTTTGAGAAATATGCCTCATACTTCACTGTCCCTGAAGACTGTATCTTATTGTCCGTTATAATCTTCGACTCTCCCGGGGCAAGCTTGCCTGAAAAAACATTGTCGTCACCACGCGTTATCGTCAAGTCGATACTCTCCGAGCCAAGTTCTTTTCCTCCCGCCGTAAGCGTGGGTGCGGTGATGGCAAGCGATGCCTCAAGAGCGCCACGAGCGCCTGCCGAAACTGTGAAAGACGAAGCCGCCGCAGGAACTGCCGTTGAGCTACCTGCCGACACGGCCACATTGTCAATCGTGAACGTGCCTTGTGACTTGCCACTTACCAAATGCAGGCCGATATAGTACCTGCCTGTCGAAGACGGCTTTATCGTTATTTTTTCATTTACTGCCGAACGGCTGTCGTTGGAATAGGACAGCGGCTCGGCATTGAGTACCTCCATATCGTCAGGCGACATCGAAGACCCTATAAGCACATCGACCACATTCACATACCTTGTATTAGTGCCGTAAGCGTCGAAGCTTAATTCGTAGCTATAGCCCTCGACAAGGGACATCGGAGGAAGGAACAGATAGTCGTCGGCAGCGGAGCTTGTCGATTGGCGATACTTGACCGACTTCACCGAATAATACCACGTGTTGCCATCCTCGTTGGCGTCCAATATGTCATAAAGCCCGAGCGAGCTTTCCTCATCGAAGCCTTCCTGATATGGCGGATTGACTGCAGAGCCGGTTATGATTGCCTCCGAACGGGCGGCATCGCCTTTCACATCACCATTCACTGCCTCTATCGTATAGTAAGTGCTACGCAGATTCTCGTCGGTAACAGCCTCGGTAAAAATCGTTTTATCGTGCGCCTCTGCAACTACTTCGCCCTCAGGCATACGAGTAATGAGATACCTTAGTTCGTCAGGCTTGAAATGGCCGTTGAAATGACCCGTCGACGGAGCCTCCCACTGCAATATATTGCTGCCATTCTCGTGCTTGAGTGATATGTTACCTACGGCGTGCATCTTTTCATAACCCACATATGCCTTGCTTTCAACGTCCGGCCCTGCAATATCACCCGCAGATGCCGCAACCGTCACAGCGACTTCTTCCGACTTGGCAAGTTCGAATGAAACTTCCACCTTGCCACCCGCATTTGCCGTTCCTTGCTTCTGCAGCTCGGCATCGGCGCCACGCACACATACGGTATAGTCCAACTGTCCGGCGATATCAGAGCCGTCATAAGCCTTTGTGGGCATATCAAACGACACTTTTAGCGTATAGGCAGGCTCTGCGACAAGGGTAAGATTCCCAACCGACGATGGAGCCGCGTCGACATACTCCGGGGGTTTTATCGTAGCCGCCACAACCTCGTCGCCATTAGGCAGAGCGGACACAAGCTCCGCCTTTCCCGTGGCCAAGTCAACGGTGTACAGATTAGCGTCTTCTGTCTGCGTGTTGGCAAGCCAATAAAACACACCGCTATCGGGATTAATTACCGCAGACTGGTCGAAATAGGGCCTCACGCCCGTATCTCCTATCATCGTGAGTTCACCGGTGGCTTTGTCGACACGGACCAGAAAGCCGCCGTCGGCTGAAGTCTGCGACGAACTGGCAGTTATTCCCCACAACTGGCCGGTTTTATCGAAAGCCATGGCAATAAGCGACGCCTGCATATCTCCTATCGTGGTCTTGGTATCACTATCCAAATCCCAAATTTTAAGTTGGGGCTGCAAGGTCTTTTCTGCGGCATTGTATTCGTAGCCGCTCGAATAAACCACACCGTCGGCAGGATTTACCGCGCTCGATGTCGCGGCGTGGCCATACACCGTGGCCAAATCGTAGCCCATTGATTTCGATGATATTTCCTGCCCTGTATTTATATCATACACATAGTATTTGGCCGAACTCACATATCCGTAGTCTATCTGATAAGAAAAGGTATGGAGCTTGTCGGCAAACACCACGCTGCCGCCGTTTACATACACACGCGGCATAGCCCTTAGCATACGACGCTCGACGGGAGCCGTCACTGTGTAGGAATAGAGGCCCGTGGTTTCGACACTCTTGTCGTTGTCATACATCAAGATTCCCCTGATTCTCAGATTTTGCAACGAGGCCGAACGCGACGGAGCGCCCGGTGCGGCCAAAGCCCAAGGTGCCGATAGAATCAGCACGGCAAAAAGCAAGATTAATTTTCTCATCGGATGGTTTTAGATGGTTTATTATCCGCAAATGTACGGAGAATATTCGACGGAACATAATAGCAAATGTCGGGCGCAGCCCGGTTTGCGGTCGCGAAGCGAATTATGTGAGTCAAATATACGGATAAAAGTAAGGAATCCACCCAAAAAGATGCACTATGCAGCGTTATGCTGCAATTTTGCCACCACGGAGATAACCAAACACTTCTTGCTGTATGCGGGAACCGAGCACTTTGTTTACGCCGAAGTACAGCAAAGCCCCAACTAATACCTCGACAAGCAATTTAAGCCACGCAAGTTCGACAAGCAAGGACGCAGCATACATAAACGGAACAATAACAGCTGTCTGGGCAAAATATGGCAGCATATCGCTTGCAAAAGACCACACTGTGGCTCCTACAGCCTTGACTGTGGCATAGAAAGAAAATGCCCACGTGACAAACGATGCCGCCACTTGCCCCCACAGTAGTATGGTGATACCGTACACGGGATTATCGGGCAGCGTAATAGCCATATAAGGGAATGTGAGAGCCAATGCGCCGAGTGCAGTGCCGTCGCGCAGCACCTCGAGCCGCACTATGGTTTTAGAATGCCCCAATGCAAGCAAAAAGTTATTATAGAGCGACACTGCCACAGTAAAAAGCCCTCGGAAAAGCAACAGTTGGAACAGGATTATGGAAGCGTCCCACTTATCGCCGAACAACGTATGGAAGATTGGACGGGCCATTACCATAAGCCCAATCAAAGCCGGGAACATAAGATAGGCCGTGAAGCGGCTCATCTTCGATGCCATGCGGCGAAACCGCTCCGGGTCGTCCTGAACCGAGGCCAGAGCCGGCACGAATGTGGAAGTAAGCACCTGCGTTATCGAAGTAACGCCCATCTTGCTCCATCTATCGGCCTGCGTGTAATATCCCAATGAAGCCATACCCACCCTGTTGCCTATGAAGAATGAATATATATTGAGAAACACCGTGTTGAGAAAGGAGGTGAACATCATTCTCGATCCGATGCCTAAAAAAGACTTCAGAGATGACAGAGAAAAACGAGCCAAAGGACGCCAGCGTGTCGATGTCCACAACACGACAGCCTTGCACACGGCCATAACGAGCGTCTGCCACACAATAGCCCACGCACCATAGCCTGCCAACGCGCTCCATATGCCTGCCACACCGCCCAAAGCAAGCCCTATGAAATTCGATACGGCAACCATACGCACGTCCATAGCTTTCATCAGGCGGTTTGTCTGCACTATCATCGACGCATTGACGATAAGCGAGAGAAACATCACCCTCGAGAGAGGCACTATCCGGGCATCGTTCTGAAACCATGCCGCAATCATCGGCGCCATAAGATAGAGGATAATATAGAGCACTGCGGCTGCGAACATATTGAACCACAGCACCGACGAATAGTCGAGCCTCGTAGGACGCTGCCGCTGCAAGAGCGCATATGAAAAACCGCTGTCAACAATCAGGGACGCAAAAGCCTGAAAAACGAGAACAGCCCCGACAATTCCGAAATCGTCCTGCGACAGCAGGTTGGCAAGCACTATACCCGTGAGGGCGTACAACACCTGCGTGGACAGGCGGTCTACCACGTTCCATTTCAGCGAATGCGCTGTCTTATGCTTAAGATTGCGGCTCAACGATATCGCTGTCTTCTTCCGATTTTGCCACGGCCTTGACGCCGATAGAACGGTTGGTTATCTTCTCAGGAACGGTGTGGTAATACACTTTGCCGCCACCGGCTCCAAGTACTTTGAGCGCACGGGTCGGCGCGCAGTCAACATTGCCCGAGCCGAAAATAAAGCAGCTTACCTCCGCCACTTCCAGTCGCGAGGCATCAATAGGGCCGTTGCTCACATTCTTGAATTTTGCCTTACGGGCCTTGCCCTCGACACACAGGGAGCCACGCCCGGCGGCAACATCTCCGTCGAACTCGTCGGCCTGCAAGCCCCGTATCTCGATCGAGCCGTTACCTATCTGCCGCGCCTTGAATTTCTGCACAGGCACACTCACATACACCCTTAGCAGTGAATCGCCTGAGTTCTCCACCGCGCGAAGCGAAGCAGAGTACACGCGAACCCTCGGCAGACCTTTGAGCGGACGGTCGTCGGCAGCACTCTGTATCCGGAGGTGCTCCTTGTTGTTGCTGAATGTGATTTTAGAGGCGTCGCCCGGCTCGGCAGAAAACACCACCATGCCGGCAGAGTCGGCGCAGCACACATAATCGACAGGCACTCCGTCGACCACCGTGAGTTCACAGAAATTGGCCACATTCAGGCTATAGTCGGCAGCCTGCGCCGACAGAGGCAGGCAGATAGTGGCTACCAAAGCCATCACGCCTGCAAATAACGTTTTTTTCATAGATTCGGCAAAATTTCGTATTCTATATTATCAAGTATGGCCTCCAGCTCGGCAAGAGTAGCAGCCTGAAGCATCGCTATCCTGGTAGGCCTGAAATTTGGTATGCTTTTAAACAAAGGCGACGCGGCCAGATGGCGGCGTATATGCAGTATACCCCTCTTTTCGTCGATACGCTCCACGCTTTCGTGAATCTGACGGCGAAGCAAGGCGAATTTTTCCGCCACAGTCACTTCCGCCACGGCTCCTTCGCGAAGCAGAGATGTCATTTCGCGGAAAATCCATGGCGCGCCTATCGACGCCCGACCAACCATCACTCCGTCCACGCCGTAGCGGTCGAAAGCCTCCACAAGCTTCTGAGCAGATGTAATGTCGCCATTGCCTATCAGCGGTATGGTGAATCGCGGATTCTCCTTTATCGCCGCTATCGTGGTCCAGTCGGCTTCGCCGGTATACATCTGCGAGCGCGTGCGTCCGTGTACAGTGAGAGCCTGAATGCCGCAGTCCTGCAACTGCTCCGCGAGCGTGGTTATAATTATATTGTTGCAATCCCAGCCAAGACGCGTTTTTACCGTCACCGGCAAATCGACGGCCTTCACCACCGCGCGGGTTATTTCCAGCATCTTGGGTATATCCCTGAGCATACCGGCTCCGGCTCCCTTGCCTGCGACTTTCTTCACAGGACAGCCGAAATTGATGTCGATTATATCTGGCTTGGCCTCGGCAACTATGCCGGCGGCCTCCACCATAGGCCCTACCTCGCGGCCGTAAATCTGAATAGCCGTAGGGCGCTCCCCTTCGGCTATGTGCAGCTTGCGCGTAGTCGCGGCTATATTGCGCACCAAAGCATCGGCCGACACAAACTCGGTATATGTCATATCGGCACCCTGCTCCTTGCAGATGAGCCGGAACGAGGCGTCCGTCACATCCTCCATCGGCGCGAGCATCACAGGGCGCTCGCCCAAATCCACTGTTCCTATCTTCATGCGCTAATAATTTGGCTACAAAAATACATAAAATACGGCGCATACAGAAGCGGGAGTGTAATTTTACTCTCCGTTATGGCAACACAGATGCCCGGCCAAACGAAAAAAACACTACTTTTGTTCTATGAAACGCTTTATCAAAATCTTCACAGTGCTGGCTCTGCTTACCTGCACATTCTCGGCGCCGGTAGACGCCGCTGCCGCCGATTACCGCTACTCGCGTGTACGAACTCTCGTAAACGAAGGCAGCCGATATGCCTCGCGTGCCGAAAGCTATCAGAACGAAGCCGAAAAATATTTCCGCGAGGCCGACAGAATGCAACGCGAGGCCGACCGCTATCGCCGCCAACACAAGCACAACCGTGCCCGCGACTACCAGCACCGCGCCGAGCGCAGCCGTGCACGCGGCCACGAGTCGATACGCCGCGCCCGCACCTCCCAGATAAAAGCAGCCGAAGCCTTCCGCCGCGCCGCCCACACCATCGAGCAGTAACTCTATTTCTAATTAGGAATGAGGAATTATGAATGAGGAATTATGAATGAGGAATGTGGTTAATGAGGAATTAGAAATGAGGAAGGAGGAATACTCCTTTCAAACTCACCGTCCCTCCTCCATAATCCCTAATTCATAATTCCTAACCACACATTCCTCACTCCTAATCCCACATTCCTCATTAACCACATTCCTCACTCCTAATTCCTAATTAATTACGTGAGCGGTACTGCGGAAGGAGAGGCACGGGGAAGCGGCTGAAAAGTGTCTGCACTGCTTCGGCTATGCCTTTGAGATTGCGGAACTGTCCTTGCCCCGGCTCCATAATCGTGGCGACCGATGATGAATATAGAGGCTCTTTCTTATCGATGTTCACAAAATCCATAGTCAGCACTCCCTCTTTGTATATCCCTGTAATAATGCGCGCATTGGCATAGTAATTAGCCCAATAGTTCATTCGCGGATACACGAAGTACGGGTAATAACCGTTGTAGTACGGTCCTGCATACGGCACATATCCCGGCGGCAGCGCCGGCTCGGTATCTATCTCGCGATGCACGGTTATGCCTATGTTGATAAGAAGCGGCGAGGCCGGGTCTTCGGTAAACCCGCGCTCGTCCATCTGCTCGCGTATGGCAGCCGCTATATTATAGTATGTCACCATCTCCATACCCGGCGGCAGCTTGTTGCCGTCGGCGGGTGTGACTATGCGGTAGGTCGAATAATCGGCGAGATCAGCATTATTGTACGTTTCGCTGTTTACAAGCGCGAACGGGCTGCATGCGCCCAGCAGCAGCGACGAAAGCAGTAGTCCTAAGATTTTCTTCATAATACGCGGTAGTTCAGTGTAGTTCTATAAAAATAGAACACCGGCATACCGCGCTTGGTTTACTTGGAGGCTATGATGGCTATGGCGTTGAGGCGGTGCTCCAGCTCTGTGCTGCTCAGGCGCGTGGCAAGCTTTCCGCGATGGGCTATGGATATGTTGCCGGTTTCTTCCGACACCACTATGGCCACGGCATCTGTAGCCTGCGCTATGCCAAGGGCCGAACGGTGGCGCAGACCGAGCGTACGCGGCACGTCGCTGTCGTGGCTCACCGGCAGTATGCAGCCTGCCGCCACGAGGCGGTTGTGCGCAACGATCAGAGCGCCGTCATGCAAAGGCGAATTTTTGAAGAATATGTTTTCTATCAGCCGTGTGTTGATATTGGCATCTATCATATCGCCCGACTTTGCGTAATTATCGAGCGGCACGCTCTGCTCTATCACTATGAGGGCGCCTGTCTTGCTTTTCGACATACTCATACAGGCGTACACTATGGGCATCACCCACGACAGTGCCGCAGCGTCGAGTTCCTCCTTATGATGATGGAAGAGCTTGGCGAGAAAGCGCCACCTGCGGTGCGATCCAAGCTCCACAAGAAAACGCTTGATAGGCTCCTGAAAGATAATCACAAGTATGATAAGGCCTATGGCCATAAACTTGTCGAGAATCGTGCCTATGAGCCGCATGGCAAATATCTCGGAAGCCAGCACCCACAGCACTATAAAGGCGAGCACACCATAGAAAATATTGATAGTGCCCGACTCCTTCATAAGCCGGTAGATATAGTAAATCAGTACTGCAAACAGTACTATGTCGATAATATCCTTTATTCCTACATCAAACATATGGCTGCTGGTTGATTCGTGATACTACTTCCACGGCCTGCACCGCGGCTTCGACGTCGTGCACACGCAGTATGGCAGCGCCGCGCTCAAGAGCGATAGCGTTGGCGGCAGTCGTAGCCGGGAGCGCCTCCTCGGCAGTGATACCGAGCTCGCGGGTAAACATCGACTTTCTCGACACCCCTGCAAGCACCGGACGGCCTAAAAGGCCGAACGCGTCCAAGCCCGCCAGCATACGGTAGTTCTGCGCCGCGGTCTTGGCGAACCCGAAACCCGGATCTATGATTATATCGGCCACGCCAAACTCTTCGAGCTGCGCCTTGCGGCGGCTCAGTTCGCCTATCACATCGGCAAGCACGTCGGAATACTCCGTCATCGTTTGCATCGTGGCCGGCGTGCCGCGCATGTGCATCAGTATGTACGGGCAGGCCAGAGCGGCAACGGTGGAGAACATAGCCTCGTCGAGCAGACCGCCCGATATATCGTTGACAATATCGGCGCCCCACTCTCCTACGGCTTTCTCGGCAACTGATGCCCTGAAGGTATCTACCGACAAAACAATATCGCCTCCGACGGCATCGCGCACAGCCTTCACCGCGCATTCCATACGCGCCATCTCCTCAGTCTCGCTGACTTCGGCCGCACCGGGACGCGACGAATATGCCCCCATATCAAGCATGGCAGCGCCCGCCCCGACCATGGCTGAGGCACGGCGTGCTACTTCTTCCGCTCCGGCCACCCGCGAGGCGCCATAGAACGAATCGGGAGTGGCGTTCACAATACCCATAACGGCAGGCCGGTCGAATTCGACCAGCCTGCCGCGTATGTTGAGGCTGAAAGTTTTCATGGAGGGAGGGACTGAACCGATTAACGGTTGGCGCGCTTGCGCTCCGTTTCGTCGAGAATTATCTTGCGCAGACGGATATGGTGGGGGGTAACCTCCACATATTCGTCCTCCTTGATGTATTCGAGGGCTTCTTCGAGGCTGAATACCACCGGCGGCACGATACGAGCCTTGTCGTCGGCGCCTGAAGCTCGCATATTGGTAAGCTTCTTGCTCTTGGTCACATTGACGGGTATGTCGTTGTCCTTGGCGTTCTCGCCTACCACCTGCCCGGCGTACACCTCTTCCTGCGGGAAGATAAAGAAGCGTCCGCGGTCCTGCAACTTGTCGATGGCATAAGCATATGCCGTGCCGGACTCGATAGCGATAAGCGAACCGTTTGTGCGGCGCTCTATATCGCCCTTCCACGGCTGGTACTCAAGGAAACGGTGAGCCATGATAGCCTCGCCGCCCGATGCCGTGAGCACGTTGCTGCGCAGACCTATTATGCCGCGCGAGGGTATCTGGAACTCCATCTGCACACGGTCGTTTTTGGTACTCATGGCAACCAGCTCGCCCTTGCGGCGTGTCACCATATCGATCATCTTGGACGAACTTTCCTCGGTGACGTTGATAGTGAGCAATTCCACAGGCTCGCATTTGCGCCCGTCGATTTCACGGATTATAACCTGCGGCTGACCTACCTGAAGCTCGTATCCCTCGCGGCGCATTGTTTCGATAAGCACCGACAAGTGAAGCACGCCACGGCCAAAGACGGTCCACACGTCCTCATTGTCGTCCTTCACCACGCGCAGGGCAAGATTTCGGTCGAGTTCTGCGGTAAGACGGTCGCCGATGTGGCGCGAGGTCACAAACTTGCCGTCACGACCGAAGAAGGGGCTGTCGTTGATGGTGAATGTCATCGACATGGTAGGCTCGTCGATGGCTATGCGTGGCAGCGGCTCCGGATTGGACGGAGATGCCACCGTGTCGCCGATTTCAAAGCCTTCGATACCGACAAGGGCACAGATATCGCCGTTGTCGACCTGAGCCACCTTCTTGCGGCCCATGCCTTCAAAGGTGTGCAATTCCTTTATTTTCTGGCGGGTTGTAGAGCCGTCGCGTCGGCAAAGCAGTATTTCCTGCCCTTCGCGTAGAGAGCCGCGATGCACGCGGCCTATGGCGATACGGCCAACATATTTTGAAAAATCGAGCGAGGTGATAAGCATCTGCTCATCGCCTGGATTTTCCTCCGGGCCGGGTATGTACTCGATAATGGCGTCGAGCAGCGGAAGTATGTTATCAGTAGGCTTGCGGAAATCCTCGCTCATCCAGCCCTGCTTGGCCGAGCCGTACAGTGTGGGGAAATCGAGCTGTTCCTCTGTGGCGTCGAGGCTGAACATAAGGTCGAACACCATTTCCTGCTCCTCCTCGGGGCGGCAGTTGGGCTTGTCCACCTTGTTTATCACCACCACGGGCTTAAGACCCATCTCGATAGCCTTTTGCAGCACAAAACGTGTCTGTGGCATCGGGCCTTCAAATGCGTCGACCAACAGCAGGCAGCCGTCGGCCATATTGAGCACTCGCTCCACCTCGCCGCCGAAGTCGGCGTGTCCCGGGGTGTCGATTATGTTTATCTTGTATCCCTTGTATTCTATCGATACGTTTTTGGAGAGAATCGTTATGCCTCGTTCGCGCTCGAGGTCGTTGTTGTCGAGTATAAGTTCTCCGGCATTCTGGTTCTCGCGGAAAAGATGGCCTGCAAGGAGCATCTTGTCCACAAGCGTGGTTTTGCCGTGGTCTACGTGCGCTATGATAGCTATGTTACGTATTTTCTGCATATTTCTTCGCTGTTACAAGGTGCAAAGTTACTAATTTCGGTGCGAACGACCGCTATAAAGCACAAATAATATGTTCTACAACATAAAAATAGTGTCCGGGCTTAACTTCACGATAAGCCCGGACACTATATTGCAAGTCTATTTTTTCTTTTTGGAAGGGTCGCAGGTAAGCCCCACGCCGAGCTTCTTGAATATCTTGTGGTCGACCTCGCCGAGCATCACCGTGGAGTGCATCTGGCAGCCATACAGTTCGGGCAGCTTTTCAAGCACGCGGCGGCAGTTGTCGTCGTGGGTGCTCAGCACGGAGAGCGCCACAAGCACCTCGTCGGTGTGCAGGCGCGGGTTGAGGCTGCGCAGGTAGTTGGTTTTGGTGTGCTGTATAGGCTCGATCATATGCTGCGGTATGAGCTTCACATCGTGGTCTATACCGGCAAGATGCTTCACTGCATTGAGAATCAGCGCCGCGCTCGGCCCGAGCAGATCGCTGGTTTCGGCAGTTATGATAGTGCCGTCGGCAAGCTCTATGGCAGAGCAAGGAACTCCGCTGCGCTCGGCGCGCTCCTTGGCCGCGCGTATGGGCTTGCGATAGGAGGTATCGATTTTCGCCTGCTTCATCAGCAGCGATATCTTGTTGACTTCCGCCTCGTTGCCGTCGCCCTGCGCGAGATTGTTCAGCGCCGTGTAATACCGGCGTATTATCTCCTGCTTGGCTGCGTCGCAGCACACCTGATCGTCGTTGATGCAGAATCCCACCATATTGACGCCCATATCGGTAGGCGATTTGTACGGATTGTGCCCGTAGATACCCTCGAACAGGGCGTTGAGCACCGGGAATATCTCTATGTCGCGATTATAGTTGATGGCCGTCTTTCCGTAAGCGTCGAGATGGAAGGGGTCGATCATATTGACATCGTTGAGGTCGGCGGTAGCAGCCTCGTAAGCGATGTTCACAGGGTGCTTCAGCGGCAGGCTCCACACCGGGAACGTTTCAAACTTGGCATACCCGGCTTCGATGCCGCGCTTATGCTCGTTGTAAAGCTGGCTGAGGCAGACGGCCATTTTGCCGCTGCCGGGGCCGGGAGCAGTGACAATCACGAGCGGGCGCGTGGTTTCCACATAGTCGTTACGGCCGAAACCGTCGTCCGAGTCGATGAGATCCACATTCGACGGGTAGCCGTCGATTGTGTAGTGGCAGTAAGTGGTAATCCCCATTCGGGCAAGGCGGTCGCGGAAAGCGTCGGCGCTGCTCTGGCGGTTGTAGTGGGTTATCACCACAGAGCTTACCAGAAAGCCTCGCTTCTGGAACTCTGTGCGAAGACGCAGCACGTCCATATCGTAGGTTATTCCAAGGTCGCTGCGTACCTTGTTTTTCTCGATATCGACCGCGCTTATCACTATCACGATCTCGGCATGGTCACTGAGCTGACTAAGCATACGAAGCTTGCTGTCAGGCTGGAAACCCGGCAGCACGCGGCTTGCATGATGGTCGTCGAAAAGTTTGCCTCCGAGCTCGAGGTAAAGCTTGTTGCCGAACTGGGCTATACGCTCCTTGATGTGTTCGGACTGGATTTTGAGATATTTCTCGTTATCAAAACCGTATTTCATAACGGACTACAAAATTAGATATTTTTGACGAAAACCGCCCACTCTTTGTTCTGTTTTTTTCAAAAAAAATTTTGCGCCACGCTCCGAAATAAAAGACACAGCCCTGCTGCGGAACCGCAACAGGGCTGTGCTATAGATAAGTGGCACTATTCTACTTTCACGGGCTGCGAAAGCTCCGATTCGGCATTATCGCGGTTTATAACAGACACCGCATAATTTCCGGCGCCGGGAGCAAGCCACGAAGGCTCGGCAAGCACGGCGGCAAGCTTGGCGTCCCACTTGCCCTCTACCGACGATGGCTTGACCGTATACACGGCATAGCGCATACCCGGCTGCTCTTTCCACGCAATCGTGCGCCCCTCAACGGCTATATCGCCGGGCTTGGCCGGCGCCGTTTCGGATTCCTTGCCTATGACGGGGATAAGAGCCTTGTCGGCATACACTTGTGCAAGCCTGCTGAGAATATTGATTTTATTCTCATTGAAGCATGTGGCATTGAAGAGGAAGCTTCCGCAGGTGTTCTTGTTGCTGCGGGATATGCGGAACTGGTCGCTAAGCTGGTCAAGCGTCTGGTAGGGCGCACCTTCGGCAGGCACGCCGAAGCGGTACAGCGCATGGCCGATGGCGAGCCTGGCTTCAAAACTGTTTGCATTCCACCACGTACACATCTTGGTGAAATTCATATTCACGTTCGAGGTCGAGGCATAGAGCTGCGGCACCACAAGGTCAATCCAGCCGTTCTGGCACCATTTCCGCACATCGGCATACAAATCATCGTAGTTCTGCAGACTGTTCGAGTCCGAACCTGCCACGGGGTCGCTCGCCTTGTTGCGCCACACGCCGTAGGGCGAAATCGAGAACACTATGCCCGGCTTCTTGGCCACGAGCAGATTGTGTACCTTCTCTATAACCTCGTCGACCTGCGCGCGACGGAAGTCACCCACGTTGCTGTATGCCGCGCCATACTTGGCATAATCGGCAGCATCGTCGATTTCCACACCTCCTTTTGGATAAGGATAGAAATAATCATCGAAGTGTATGCCGTCGACATCATATTTGCTGATAAGGTCGTCGACCACGTTCAGCAGGTGCTGCTTCACCTCGGGCAGTGCCGGACGGTATATCAGCAGATTGTCGTACTTCATAGTCCACTCGGGGTGGAGCTTCGCCGGGTGGTTGGCCGCACCGCTTGTTGCGAATGCTGCAGCGCTGTTGGATATTCGGTAAGGATTCATCCACGCGTGAAACTCCATTCCGCGCTTGTGGGTTTCCTCTATCATCCAGCCCAGCACGTCATAGCCGGGGTCTTTGCCCTGCTGCCCCGATATATACTCGCTCCACGGCTCGAGTTCGGACGCATAGAAAGCGTCGGCACAAGGCCTGATCTGCATTATCACGGCATTGGCGTTGTACTTGGCGAACTTGTCGAGATAGGTCAGGAACTCTTCTTTCTGCAAAGTTTCTACATTTGCCTTGGGCCAGTCCATACGCCCCACAGTCGCCACCCACACGCCGCGTATCTCTTTCGCAGGCATATTGTAGGCAATGATTCCCTGTTCGGGAGCCGGCGGTGTCACAGGTTGTTCAGGCTCCTCCGGCCCGGGCTTGGGCGCCGG